>JAEEGK010002194.1_pt1 | contig 48773 bp, 38 predicted proteins | sample 8958771 | NCBI WGS metagenome assembly JAEEGK01 (sample SAMN16246547, study PRJNA631951) | gut metagenome | biome: gut microbiome; feature: rumen; material: SC-attached | host: Bos | place: Iran: Karaj | collected 2018-10 | reverse complement strand
ACCGGAATCTTGACAAAACAACCGCCCTTTAACTTTCTTTTGCGTTTTTTTTTTTTGATTCACACTTTTCTTCGTATATTTGCCCCCAAGTAAGGTAAATCTATCAGTTATGAACATGAAAACTAATATAACGATTATAGTGGCATTGCTGTTGTTTGGCGCTTGCACTTCCTACGAGGAAAGGCGGGCAGTGTCCCCCATGTCCATACAGCTGACGGCGTCTGTAGCCTCAGAGACGCTGTCGCCAGGCGATGCTACGGCCTGGAGCCGCGAGGCGTGGAAGGAGCTGACGAGCCGCCGCGCCACCCGAGGCCTTTACGAGACGGCCATTGCCAACGGCGAGAAAGTATATGTATGGGCCGATAAGGGCAGCGCTGGCACATACGCCTTTTTGAAAGCCTGGACGCTGACCTCCGATGGCAGCGGCGGTCTGACGGGCTCAACGAAGTATTACCCCAGCGACGGAGACGGCCTGACCTTCCATGCCGTTCATGGCAATTTCTCTACTGCTCCTACTGAGGGCACAGCCATCGGCACGCTGACGCATACCGTGCTGGCCGACCAGAGCGCCACGGGCAACTACGAGAAGTCCGACCTTCACTATGCTGAGGGCTCTGGCAGCTATGAGACCGTGGGCAGCGCACCCCTGAACTTCACGCATAAGCTGTCGAAGATCGAGGTGAACCTTACGGCAGGCATCGGGCTGATCCCCAGCAACGTAACCAATGTCACGGTGAAGGTAAGGAACGTGAAACCCTCTATCACCATCAACCCCTCTACTGGTGCCCTTGGCTCAGCCAGCGGCACGGCCACCACCATCACCGCCCGCCATACTGGCAATGGTGTCTTCGAGGCGGTCATTCCGCCACAGGCGGCGCCGTCGGGCGTGCTTACAATCACCATGGGTAACGTCACGGTCACCGTTCCCAACACGGTGGCCACGTTCGCCGAGAACGCCAAGTACATATACAACGTGAAGTGCGACAACAAGGACAAGCGCCTGAATCCGCTGTGGTATGTGGCCGAGAACAATGTGAAGAGCTACAACACGAGCACGAAGGTTGTCACCTTAGAGACCAATCCCGCTGCAGCAGGCTCTGCTCAGTGCTATAACTGGTACGACGCTATGGGCTACTTCTCGAAAACAGGCTCTTCTTACGATACTTACTGGGCTGGTGATATTACAGATGGCACAACAGGTTTTAAGTATCATCTGCCCACTTTAAAGGAGTGGTATAGTGTGTTGCCTGTTAGCGATGAGGTATTCAACAGTACAGACTTCCAGCCGTCGGGCGGTCTTGTTGGTTCTGCGCCTGCTTGTATCTTCGGCTACAGCGATGATACTAAAGCCGGTATTGCTGACTGGTCGTATTGGAGCACTTATACGACAGCCAATGTCCGCTATGCCCTCCGTTTCCTCGGTACCCCTTATTGTAGCGCATGGAAATATGAGTTCAACGCATCCACCCATGTGATGACCATTACGGCCAAACTAATTGATTACTTGGATAAGAATGATGCAACGTTGGGCACAAAGCTTGCGGCCTATATGAACGATGCCTCTTTCTGGACTTCGCTGAATGAAGATGAGGGAGCTCTGAAACGCCAGTTCTATGCTGCCGGGTGGCGTTATAACGATGGTAGTCTTATTAGTGGTGCTGCTGATTTTCAGTTAAATACGGTTGGCATACATTGGTCGACTAAGGAGTATACGGAAAACAGTCATAGTTATGTCCGTCGTTTCTCCTTTGGTAATGAAAATCTGTGGGTAGATAATTGCATAGATACATATTATATACCAAACTCATTCCTTGTCCGTCTGTTCCGCAACGAAGGTGTTGGCGAAGCGAGGATTGACCCAGGTGTGGCGCTCACAAGCAGTTCTGTCAAGCCTGGATGGGTGATTGCCGACAATGCAAAAGCCTATCCCTATGGTGCTCTTGCAAGCGGCAATGGTCATACGCCATTAGCTCTTGTCTATGCTACGGGCTCCTCTGCCTCTGGTAATGCTTCCTACACTCATGGTATCGCCGTGGCGTTGAAAGATGCTAGCAGCACGAGCGTTGTTTGGAAGAGTGACAGAACAGGAACTTGTACTGTTCAAGCTTCTGATTATAATACTGCAATAACTTATATGTCTGGTGTGGCATATACGGCAACGCTTGTTAATTCCAGTCATAGTGGACATGGTCATGCTGCTGCAGTAGCGGCTAATGGGTTTACTCCTACAATTAGCGGCGCAAAGTGGTTCCTGCCGACTTTAGGTCAATGGCGTGCATTTTTCAACTGGTGTAACGGTGGCACAAATGTCTGTACGGCATGGGACTGGAATGAGAATGCTGCGTCGTGGACCAATATACGCAATAAGCTTGTAATAGCGGGAGGAAGTAGTGCTATTTTCAAAACGGTGCAACATTGGGCTAGTACGGAGCATAGTGCTGAAGCTGCACATATAGTGAGTTTCAGTAATTCTCGTGGAATTCATATGGGTTGGGGCTATAAGAATAGTAATTATCGTGTTCGTGCCTTCCTTGCATACTAACTTTCGCAGTGTGTATATTATGTAATCACTCTGAGGCTGAATATAAGGCTTTGTCTAGAGAAATAGTGAGACAGAATGTGTGATTTGTCAATAAAACATACGTAAAAAAGCGCTTCTTGGCTGGCTCATTCCAGGGCGGCGGGAGGCGCTTTTGGGGTTTCATTACGACTAACTATGGGTTTGTCGTAATGAAACTTGGGGTTTGTCGGTAGTAAACTTAGGGTTTACTCGGCGTAAAGTCCACCCCTTTTTGTGTAAAACAAGTTGTTTTATGCGCGCTCAAGTAGTCTCCACGGGTGGTGAAGATAGTCTCTTCGGGTACAAAACAACTTGTTTTGTTCCGAAAGATGACGTCTGAACGAGGGGCGAAAATAAGGCTTTCCTGTAACGTTCACGTTCTCAACGACTTACGGAAACGGCTCAAAACTCGCGTATTTGCGGTCGAAGGATGGCTTGCTTGTAAAGATGTGATTCTTACGAGGCGGTTTGTCATATCGTTTTACTAATTTTGCAACTCTTGCAACCTTTTATGCCTTTGTTGCGTCTAAGATGTAAAAAGGTCAGTGCAGAACGTCTGCGCTGTATTAATGAAAATAACAAATTTAATATGAAAAGAATGAATCTGAGACTGCCAATGCTGATGGTTATGTTAATGATGTCGATAATGTCTTTCGCCGAGACTCAGGATATCGGCGGAAAGGTGATTGACGAAAATGGCGAACCGCTCTCTTATGTTAATGTAGTACTGCTGTCGTTGCCCGATTCTGCTTTCGTGCAGGGTGCGGTGACAGACGAACAGGGTGTGTTTAATATCGTGACAGACAAGACCGAAGGATTGCTGAAGGTGTCGAGCGTGGGCTACGAGACCATCTACATAGATATTCATGAGGCTAATGGGCTGACCATCCAGATGAAGGAAGACAACAAGGTGCTGAAGGAGGTGGTGGTGAAGGGCCAGCTGCCCAAGACCCATGTGAAGGGCGACGCCATGCGCACCAATGTGGCAGGAACCATCTTGGAGAAGGCCGGTACCGTGAGCGATGCCCTGTCGAGGATTCCTTCGCTCGAGGCCGATCGCGACGGAGCCGTTAAGGTGCTTGGGCGTGGCGATGCCGAAGTGTATATCAATGGACGTAAGGTTCGCGACGCCAGCGAGCTCACCCGTCTGCGCTCCGATCAGATACAGCATGTCGACGTGGTTCATAACCCTGGTGCCCGCTATGCTGCCTCGACCAAGGCTGTGGTCCGCATCACGCTGAAGAAGGCGCAGGGCGAGGGTATCAGCTTTCAGGATAACCTGGGGGGCATATACCGCTACGGGCACACCATCACCAACAACCTCGACGTGAACTACCGCACGGGCGGTCTCGACCTTACCGCCTCGTTGTGGGCTGGTCGCAATGGTCACAACAAGTCGTTTCAGGAGAACGATATGCGCTATCTGGTAGAGTCTGACAGGATAGACGGCTACACCAAGCAGGACACGAAACAGACGTGGAAGGGGCTCTCGCCACAGTTGCAGGTCAACTATATGGTAGACGAGAACCACTCGTTTGGCGCTTTCTACAAATACGACTATCACCCCGATGGCGCCCTCACCAGCCAGTTTGATACCGATGAGTACGAGAACGGTCTCTTCACAGAGCGTTCTGAAAGCAAGATACGACAGGACGAGAAGTTCAAGAAGCATATCTTCAATGCCTATTATAATGGTAAGCTGGGGCAGCTGGGCATCGACTTCAACCTCGACGGACTCTTTGATCGTACAGAGGCTCCAGGCCAGACCATCGAACAGTCCAAGAACGTTAATGGTGCGGCAATGACGCGTAGCATCGACAGCAACACCAAGAGCGGCAACAACTTCTGGGCCTCTAAGCTTGTCTTGAGCTATCCCTTGTGGAAGGGTAACCTCTCTGTAGGAGGTGAATATTCCTACAACCATCGTACGGATGCCTATACCTACAATGCTTCTGAGGCTGTGCCCGTGACGGCTACCGATACAGAGATCAACGAGAAGTCGGAAGCCCTCTTCATGGACTACGGGCACCAGTTCGGTAAGGTGTTCGTTCAGGCAGGTATACGCTACGAGCATCTCGTGAACGATTACTATAACTTTGGTGTGCGTGAGGATGAGGTATGTCGCAACTATAGCGACTGGTTCCCCACGGCAGTCATCTCTGCCCCCGTTGGCAAGGTTCAGCTCTCGCTCTCTTATCGTCGCGACATCAAGCGCCCTGCCTACAGCAGTCTCACCAGTTCTACCATCTATCTGAACCGCTATGCCTATCAGAGTGGTAACCCTTACCTGAAGCCAACCTATACCCACAGTCTCGTGCTGAACGCTGGCTACAAGTGGATGGGCGTCAATATCAACCTCAGTCGTGTGAAGAACTCAGAGACGATGTCTACTGAGCCATTCCCTGGTGCCGACAACCCGCTCATCAGTCTGGTTCGTCCCATCAACACAAAGGAAGACTACAACCAGCTGAGTATCAATCCCTATGCCAGTCCGGTTATAGGTTGCTGGCATCCCACATGGTTTGTCTATGCTCTCTTCCAGAACTATAAGTCGCCCAGCCTCGACGGCTCGATCGTCACGCTCAACCGTCCGTATGTCAACATGGGCTGGGATAACACCGTCAAACTGCCAAAGGGCTGGCGCCTGAATGCCGGAATGCGCTTCAACCCCAAGGGCGACGTAGACAACTTCCGCATCACGAGAGCCCAGTTCAGTGCCGACTTAGGTGTTCAGCACGACATCAGTCTGCGCCGTCTCGGTTCGCTCACTCTTGATCTGCGTTGCAACGACATTTTTAATTCTAACGTTACCAGGGCCATCGTCTATGGCGTTCGCGAACTCACCGTCTACAACCCCGTTCGTCGCACGTTCAGGCTCGACCTTACCTGGAAGTTCAACGAGGCCCGCTCTAAGTATCGTGGCTCAGGCGCTGGAGAGAAACAGAAAGCCAGAATGTAATTTTCTGAGAAGTGTGTAGTTTTTTGTTGCTTCTTGCGTCTAAAGAATAAAATGTATCGTATGTACGCGACCCGTTATCAACCAAACACCCGAATAGATGTAGCCGATGCCCTGAGAGGCATTGCCGTGGCTGGTATTATTCTTTATCACTCTGTAGAGCACTTTAATATCTTTACGCAAGAGCCGATAGTGCATGCGCTGTCTTCCGATCAGCAAGTGGCTGATGTGCTGGCCTGGCTGCTCAGCGGTAAGATGTATGGTATCTTCGCCATGCTTTTCGGACTGAGCTTCTTTATCATGAACGACAACCAGCAGCAGAAGGGCCGCTCGTTCTCGGGACGCTTTGCATGGCGTATGTGTCTGTTGTTCGGCTTTGGTCTCATCAATGTGGCTTTCTATGATGGCGATATCCTGATGCTCTATGCGGTTTATGGCCTGTTGCTGATTCCCATCAGCTATCTGCCGTCGCGAGTCGTCTGGTGTATCATCGCCCTATTGGCCTTGCAGCCTGTGGAATTGTTCTGTCTGCTGACGGGTAGCACGATAGACCATTCCACGCTGTGGGAGTTGTATGGCCGTATCAACAGTATGCACGAACATGGTTCGTTCTTGGAGAACGCCATCACTAACCTGCGATACGGCTTTGAGCTGAATTTCAGATTCAATGTCTTCAGCGGACGCCTGACACAGTTGCTCTGTCTGTTTATTCTCGGTATGCAGTTAGGCAGACAGAGGATGTTCTATAATGAAGGACGGAACTTAAAGATATGGCATAACCTTCTCGTTGGTTCTGTCGTTGTCGTTATCGCCCTGAGTCTTGTTGACTTTGGCGAGTTGGCCCTTTGGCTCGCACCTATTTACAACTTGTTGATTCTGCTGATGATCGTTTCGGCAGTGGTCTCGGCTTGGTATGCCTTCGGTGGCGTGCGTAAGGTGCTTCACCATTTGTGCGTATTCGGCCGCATGAGTCTTACCAACTATCTGTTGCAGTCTGTCATCGGCTGTTTCATCTTCTGCGGCTATGGCCTGGCCTGCTACCGCTTGTTGGGGGTGACCTATGCTGTCGTGATAGGTCTGGGCATGGTCTTATGTCAATACCTGTTCTGCCGCTATTGGTTTATGTCTCATCCACGCGGACCATTAGAGGGAATATGGCGTAAGCTGACTTGGATTAATAGTGAAAAAAATAACGATAAATAAAGAAGTAAAACAATGAAGAAAGTATTGAAGATTGCGCTGCTAAGCGTATTGGGACTGGTTCTGGTCGTAGGAGTGCTGGTATGGCTTGAATTCGGCCCGTTTGTTAAAGGCGCATTATCAGTTGAGAAACTCGACGACGGCCTGTATTATATGGAATATAAAGGCGACGACGGATTCGATGGACTGATGGAGCAGGGAGGATTTGAGAATGCCGACCAGTTAGTGAGCTATGTGATGGGCTTCCTGTCGAAAGGTCACTATAAGCCAGAGGTGAACACAAAGAAAGAGGGCTTCGGATGTTCGACGCTGACGGTGGCTTCACCAGACGGCGGGGTACTGATGGGGCGCAACTTCGACTTCCCGTCAGGCGTGGGCGTGATCTTACATACGATTCCTAATCGCGGCTACGAATCGATAACGACTTTCAACGTGGAGTTCTACGGATTCGGAGACGATTACAAGCCCGAAGGGTTCTCGAACCAATATCTGGCGCTTACAGGACTGTTTGTCGCACTTGACGGTATAAACGAAAAGGGACTCGCTATAGCAGACCTGATAGCTGGCGATTCAATAGAGACACACCAGCGTACAAGCAAGCCCGACCTTACCACGACAGCAGCTATCCGCTATATGTTAAACAATGCTGCTAATGTGGGCGAAGCCCTGGAACTGCTGAATGGCATTGATATGCATTCTGATATTGGCGCAGCTCACCATTATGCAATATCTGACGTCTCGGGCAGAAGTGTGGTTGTAGAATATGTAAACAATAAAATGGTGGTGACGGAAACACCAGCCGTAACCAACCACTATCTGTGTGACGCTAAGCATAATGTGGGACTGCAGGAAGGCGATGACCGTTACGACAGGCTATGTGAGAAATATGACCAGACGGGTGGCGTGATGGATGTGAAGCAGTTGACTGAAGCCATCAAGGCTGTGTCGCAGCCAGAAAGAGAAGGCTTCTTGGGTACTGTATGGACAATGGTGATGGATCTGAAGAATCCTTCGGTGACTTACTATTCGCGTCGCCATTTCGACAAACCTTTCCACTTTAAGCTTTCTCAGGCAAAAGGGAAATAAAAAGGCAGGAGGTTATCATCATTGCATGATGGAAAGATACAGATATATCAAGAGTAACGCTTTTACGACAGACGAGTCGCTTGGCAATCCTGCGGCATGCCTGTTTCTGGGCGATGCACCTATGACTGGCGAACAGATGCAGTCGATTGCCAGTGAGCACAAAGGGTTTGTGATGGAGATGGTGTTTTGTGGACATTCTGAGAAAGCTGATGCAAAACTGACATACTACTCATCGGAGTGTGAGGTGGACTTTTGTGGCCATGGAACCATCGCCACTATGTATTCGCTGGTCAAGGACACACCCGAACTAATGTCGAAGCCTGTGGTGATGGTAGAGACAAACCGCAAGGGAATGATAGAGGTGTATAATGCCATCAAAGAAGAGAACGCCGTCTATATCAGTGCCCCTGATCCCATAGAACATCCTACGGAACTCACGACGGGGCAACTGGAAGAGATTCTGGAATTGCCCCACGATACCATCTGCAAAGACCTGCCCATACGAATCATAGACGCGGGATTACGGACGCTCATCGTTCCCGTCAAGGATTTGGAGACCGAAATCTCGGTCTATCCGGACGAGAGCCGTCTGAAGATGTTTTGCGAAGGGAACGATATCGATATTATTCTCGTCTTCTCCATGCAGACAGCCGACACATCGGCTTTTGCCCACACGCGGGTCTTCGCACCGAGGTTCGGTTATCTCGAAGATCCTGCCACAGGATCTGGAAACAGTGCATTTGCCAACTATCTGCTGAGTGAGAAGCTCTGGGATGGACATCTGATCGCTATAGAGCAAGGCGGCAATGATCGTGTCTTTAACTCGGTGAAACTGAAATACGCTAACGGCAAAGTCCTCTTTGGGGGCAAGGCAACAGTTAAGATCGAAGGATATTATATCGTATAATATAAAACAGGCAATCTAAAAAAAACTTGGTCTTGCAACTTTTCTGATCTATATAACGTCAAATAGACGTAAACTAATTTTAAAAATAAAGATTATGATACTATCAACAACCCCGACTATTGAAGGTCACACAATCCGCGAGTATAAGGGCGTGGTGACAAGTGAGACCATTATTGGTGCAAACCTCGTAAAGGATATCTTTGCAGGTATCCGTGATCTTGTTGGCGGACGCTCTGGCAGTTACGAGCAGGTTTTACGTGAGGCTAAGGACACATCGATGCAAGAGATGATGGAACGTGCCAAGGCAATGGGCGCTAATGCTATAGTAGGTATCGATATTGATTATGAGACTATTGGTGCAAAAGGATCTATGCTGATGGTTTCCACAAGTGGAACGGCTGTGGTAATCTAAGTAAATGTTGCAGAAGCGTCTTTTCTATCTGGACAATCTTAAAGTTTGTCTAACGGTACTTGTGATATTTCACCATGCGGGTCAGGCTTATGGCGATGGTGGAGAATGGGCCTATCACCCCAGCAATCCTGCTGAGGTGATGCCTTGGATTTGGCATTTCTTCTCTACGAATGCCGCTTTTTTTATGGGCTTGTATTTCCTGATATCCGGCTATTTCGTACCAAAGAGTTTTGATAAGCAGGGAGCGGGAACCTTTGTAAAGAAGAAATTGATACGCTTGGGTATTCCGTGGCTGCTGATGGGAGGCTTACTCTCTGTGCTGGCTGGTAAACTGGAGACTGGTCATATGTGGTTCGTGGAGAATCTGCTGTTCTTCAGCCTTGTCTATGCTGGTATCAGACTGTTTTGCAAGCCTCTGTTGAGTTGTACGTCGAAACCTACGATAATCGGACTCTTTATTGTTGGTGCTTTGATGGGAGTGGGCAGTTATTTCATCCGTCTGGAAAGTCCTCAAGACCACTGGATATTCTGGATGGGACTGATTTTTGAACCTGCTCATTATTTGCAGTATGTCATGATGTTCTTTTTGGGCGTCCTGGCCTGCCGCTTCGAGTGGTTGGAAAAAATGGAGAATCGCATAGGTGCAATCGCTCTGTTGATTGGCATCGTTCTCGCTATAGGTAACTATGCGAGAGACGGTGGTGAGTGGAATGCGTTCGTGTATCAGTGGTTTGGTATTTACGAGTCGCTGATGTGTGTCTTCATCTCATTCGGACTGCTTTGGCTGTTCCGTGAGTATGGAAACTGGAGCAGCCGCTTCTGGCAGTGGTGTGCCGCTCAGTCGTATGGCGCATATATATTCCACATGATACTGATGCTGCTCCTGCAGTATGCAACAGACACGATATGGATGGGGGCCTTTGGTAAATTCATGTTTATAGGTACCGCCATTACCATTGTGTCCTTTGTTCTTACCTGGCTGGTACGGATGATCCCTGGAGTCAAGAAGGTCCTTTAAAGATCTCCTTGATTTAAAGCACGCAGTGCGTTTTAGATATTTCTATTAATAAGATTTCGGCTATTCATGTTACATCTGAAAGACGATGATATTAAGTAATAATGATAAGATAAAAAATGAAAAGAATGTTTTTAGGAGCAGCTCTCACGATGCTGCTTTTCCCTGCGGTGGCAGGGGCTCAGGCCACACAAACCATTCGTGGACAAGTGAGTGATGTGGCATCTGGTGAGCCAATGATTGGTGTAACGATTCAAGTAGAGAACGGCATGACGATGTCTGCCGTGTCAGATCTCGATGGTAACTTCGTAATTGAGAATGTGCCTGTGGGGCGACATTCTGTCAGGGCCACCTATGTTGGTTATGAACCTGTGTTGTTGAAGGAGCAGCTGCTTTCTTCTGGTAAGGAGTTGGTCCTGAACCTCCGTATGCGTGAGAGCATCTCAGAACTGGGTGAGGTTGTCGTTAAGCCCCGTGTGAACAAGCAGTTGCCACTTAATGAGATGGCGCAGGTTGGTGCTCGTATGTTCAGTGTAGAGGAAGCCAGCCGATATGCTGGAGGTATGGCGGATCCAGCCCGTACGGCGTCAATGTTTGCCGGTGTTGCTACTGGTGGTGCTACTAATGGTATTAGTATTCATGGTAATTCACCCCAGATGTTACAGTGGCGTGTTGAAGGCATAGAGGTGAATAACCCCAATCACTTCGCGGAGATTACTGAGGCTGGCGGCGGTGTCTTTACTTCTTTGAACGGTACTGTTCTCGCCAATAGCGATTTTCTGACTGGCGCAATGCCTGCGGAATTTGGAAATGCCCTTTCCGGTGCATTCGACATGAAGATGCGCGTGGGAAATAATACCAAATATGAGCATGCCGTGCAGGTGGGTACGCTGGGTGTTGACTTTGCCTCGGAAGGCCCTTTGAAGAAAGGATCGAAGAGCTCGTACCTTATTAATTATCGCTATAGCTTCCTTGAAATAGCCAAGAAACTTCATGCCATCAACATGGAGAATGAGACCCTCGACTATCAGGACTTGAGTTTCAAAATCAATATGCCTACAACTAAGGCTGGTACCTTTGCCGTGTGGTTCACAGGACTTGTTGATAACTATGAAAACAATGTGCCTGACGTTTCAGAGTGGGAGACATTGTGGGACTCAAATGATTCCTGGTCTCGACAGCGCAATTGTGCTTTAGGCGTGAATCATACCTATCGCTTTAAAACGGGCGGAACACTACATTCCAGTATTGCCTTCACAGGAGCTTACAGAAAACTGGGGGAGAACGATTATGACGAACAGATGACCAAGATGCCGGATTTGGCAGGACGCAACTCGCAGTGGAATGTCATTATCAGTGCACAACACCAGCAAAAGTTATCCTCTCGCTACACCATGCAGAATGGTTTTGAACATCAGCATCTGGACTTCCACACGTGGATGGATTATATTAAGGTGACGGGAGGCCCGCTTTATCGTGTCTATGAATCTGAGGGTAATACGGGACTAACACGTCTTTATAGCAGTCATAAACTGGCACTGAGCAGCAGATTGTCTACAGTGGCTGGTGTTAATGTGATGTGGTTCAACCTCAACAACCAGTGGCTGGTAGAGCCTCGAATCAGTGTGCAGTATAAAACGTCTCCGTCGAGTACGTTGTCATTGGCTTATGCTCTGAACAGCCGTAAGGAATCAACGGATTCTTATTTTGTGACGATGGGAGATGGAAATCCCAATGAGGATCTTGGATTGACGCGCTCACACCATATCTCAGCCTCGTTTGCGCAGCGCTTAGGCGAGAATGCCATGCTGAAGATTGAGCCATACTGGCAATGGCTTTTTGATGTACCTGTGGAACAGGGGACAACCTATTCTATTATTAACCACCGTAAGTTTTTCCAGGATCGTGCGTTGGTGAACGAAGGTGCTGGCAGAAACTATGGCGTTGACCTTACGCTAGAGCGTTATCTCAAAGACGGTTTCTATGGTATGCTGACGGCAACCGTATTCAAGTCGGAGTATCGTGACGCTCAGGGTGAGTGGCATCACTCACGTCTGGATCGTGGTTATATCACAAATATCCTAGGTGGTAAGGAGTGGATGGTAGGCCGTTCTAAGAAAAACGTATTCGGTCTTAATGGACGTCTCACCCTGATGGGGGGTGATCGGTATACGCCTATTCCTGAGGGAATCACCTTTGAGGATGTTATGCAGCGGCCTGACAGGTCTGTTCCTGAAGATGACGGCCTTGATCCGTTCTGTAAGCAAAAGGGTATGAATGTGGGTTATGCTTTTTCGGTGAAGTACACCATCAATAAGAAACATACTTCGCACCACTTTATTCTCGAATATCTGCAAATACGGACGTTTCAGGGGCAGACCTTTGATCTGAGGACCCATGAGATCGTAGATAAATACACGTCACTAACCTTCCCTAATATTGCATATAGGGTGGAATTCTAAAAAAGTTAGAAAGAAGTGTAGTTTTCTCGTCGTTTTTTGCGTCTAACAGATAAATAATGTAGAATTTTAAATGTTTTAGAATGATGAAGAAACTATTTTTCGCTGTTGCACTGGCCTTTGTAAGCATGGCAGGCATGGCACAGAACCTGAAAGCAAACATGGACACGAGTGTGAAACCTGGTGACGACTTCTGGCAGTATGCTGTGGGCAACTGGCTGAAGAACAACCCGCTGGACAAGGTACATCCTGAGAATGGTGCCTTTACCGATCTCTCGGAACTGAACAAGGACCGTATTAACGCCCTCGTTATGAAGTATGCTGAGAAGAAGGATCTGCCTCAAGGCAGTGACGGACAGAAAATCGGTGCACTCTATCGCCTCTACATGGATAGCGTTAGTCGCAATAAGATGGGCTATGAGCCGATTATGCCTTACCTGAAGCAGGTGCGCGAGCTGAAGACCCGCGAGGAGGCTCTGAAGTTGATGTGCGAGTTCGATGCCAAGGGCTTCAATACCGCTCCCTTCGGTATCAGCCTGAGTCTGAACCCCTTCAACTCATCGGAGTTTATGATTGGCGGTGGACATGGTGGCGCTTCACTGGCTCAGGAGTATTATGCCGAGCCCAATGAGCAGCAGAAGAAGACTGTAGAGGCTGTAAAGGCCCTGTATAAGGACTACTTCAAGATGGTGGGCTACAGCGATGAAGAGGCTCAGAAGAAGATGGAAGCCGAGTGGGCCATTGAGCACGCCATCGGTGTGAAGACCCTGAATCAGGTGGCCAGTCGTAACCCTATGGCTACCATCCATATTATGTCATGGGAGCAGCTGTTGCAGGACTTTAAGGGCATCGACTGGGTGGGCTATCGCGACGCTTTGAACATGCCTAAGGATATTGACAAGGTGAACATCAGCCAGCTCGAGCCCCTCCACGAAGTTGAGAATATTCTGGCCAACACCAGTCTGGAGGATTTGAAGTCATACATGGAGTTGCACGTAATCAAAGCCTACAGCAGCTACCTCTCTGACGCCTTCACTGATCGTGCCTTCGAGGCCAACAAGGTGATTACAGGCGTTCAGGAGCAGCAGCCCCGTTGGAAGCGTGCTGTAAATGCCATCAGCGGAAAACTGGGTGAGACCATCGGTAAACTGTATGTAGCTGAGTACTTCCCCGAGACCAGCAAGCAGCGTGTGGTTCGTCTGGTGAAGGATCTGCAGCAGGCTTTCGAGGACCGTTTGACGGAGAACACCTGGATGAGCGACTCTACCAAGGCCAAGGCACTGGAGAAACTGCACGCCATGTATATCAACGTAGGTTATCCCGATAAATGGGAGGATATGGAGAAGTTCGTGGATATCCGCGAGGACCAGAACCTAGTGGAGAACTTTATCCGCATCAACGAGGAAGCACGTGCTGCTGAGTTCCGCAAATACTGGCACCAGCCTGTAGACAAGACCATGATGGCTTGCACGCCTCAGACGGTGAATGCCTTCTATAACCCGCTGTTCAACAGCATCAACTTCCCCGCAGCCATTCTGCAGCCCCCGTTCTTCGATCCTGAGGCCGACTATGCTACCAACTATGGCGCCATCGGTATGGTGATTGGTCACGAGATGAGTCATGGCTTCGACGATCAGGGTTGTCAGTTTGACAAGGACGGAAACCTGAAGAACTGGTGGACTGCTGACGATAAGGCTAAATACGATGAGCGCACCAAGGTGCTGGCCGACTGGTTCAGTGAGCAGGAGGCTGTGCCCGGGCTGAATGTGAACGGACAGAAGACTCTGGGTGAGAACATCGGTGACAATGGTGGACTGAAGATTGCTTATCGCGCCTTTGAGAACCGTATGAAGCAGGAGCCTTTGAAGGATGTGGAGGGCTTCACCCCTGCACAGCGTTTCTATCTGGCTTACGCTCGCGTATGGGCCAGCAACACAACACCTGAGTATACTGCTATGATCGTGAACAGCGACGTACATTCGCCTAACCGCATCCGTGTGCAGGCTGCTCTGCCTATGATTGACACATGGTACGATGCCTTCGGTATCAAGGAGGGCGATAAGATGTTCGTGCCCAAGGAGAAACGCGCATTAGTGTGGTAAAATAAATGGAAGAAAAGGGGATATAGTTAACTTTTAAGGCTTTTGTTTGGTCGTTTTGGGTAATTTGTATATTTTTGCAGCTGAATGAAAGCATTGAGTTATATATCAGATAAAGGAAAGCGGGCAGTTTTACTGCGCGCTTTCCATATTTGGCAACGAAGGCCTCACGAGGTGGCTCCTCTTTCTGAGATAAGTCATGAATGTGCCTCGTGTGGGACGATCTTTAACGGGAATTTCTGTCCACGTTGTGGACAATCGGCAAAGGTTGGGCGTTTCTCTTTTAAGAAAGCGTTCCTGCTTTTTCTCGATGTATGGGGTGTCGGTAATAGGGGCATGTTCCGCAGTCTTCGTGATCTGATGTTCCGTCCTGGCTATATGATCCGCGACTATATTAGCGGTATGCAGTCAGCTTATTTCCCTCCGTTTAAAATGTTCTTTCTGTTAGCGGCTCTCTCTCTGGTTGTGGCACATGGCTTCAGTCTTGGTAGTGATGGAGATGAGACAAAGACGGATGTGAATGAGAAAATGGAGGCTGTAAAGCAAGAGATGAAGCAAGTGAAACAGGAAGTGTCTGATGAGATATCTCTGGGCAATAAGAGTTTTCAGGTGACAATGGATACGGATAATCTGGATTCGCCTTTATTGAATAAAAGTCATGGATTCTTTAAGATGATGAATACGCTCAGGAAGAATAATCCAGCTATTTTCTCGCTTCTGTCGCTTGTGATTTTCTCTTTGCCATTGTATTTTTTCTTCCGCTCTACGCCAACTATTCCAGATCTCCGATATTCGGAGTTTATAGTGGCTCTTGTCTATACATCAAATATGTATAGTATCTATTCGATAGCGGGTAATCTGTTGAATTCCTCTATTTTAAAGGTAATCGCTTTTTTGATGGTATTCGTAGCGCTCAAACAGTTCTCGGGATACTCGAAACGTCGTGTGCTGTGGTATCTTATGCTGACGGTGCTGTTCTCGCTTGTTATAGTAGTAGCCTTGGCGGCTTTGGGAGTCTATATTGCCTACCTGACTTCTAAGGGGTGAACATGAATCCTTATCTGTAGATAAAGAACTTCCCACCATCGCTTTGGCAGTATTTATGAATTAGCTTTTGAATGAAGCGCGCATTATCGGCTACGCGTTCTTCATTACCATCATAACCATTGATAAGTACTACGAGATGGGTAGTGTCTATTGTCATTTTAGTGCGTTCATTATCGCTGGTGGGAGTCCCAACGCCCCCTTGCTTATCACGATATACGGGTAATCCTGCGATGTTAAGCATGCCTCGTCCAATGCCCTCGTAAGGTTCTCCCTCTTTGCCTACGCCTAAAGTCAGCGTATCGCCAACGAACTTATCAGCATCAAACCCTCCGATGCTATAACCATAGGCAATAGAAGCCAGATTGACGAGATCTACGAGGGTGTCAATCTGATAAATCTCCTTACCTTGGAGCATACGACGGATGAGTTGTTCACTGGCAGGACGATAGCGCGATGGATCTTTACCGCAGGCTTTATATACACGGCGGGTGGCAGCGATACCTGAAAGTTCCTTCAGACTCTCAGTCGTTAGTTCTTTTCTGAACTGTTCCTCAATAGCATGAATCTCGTCCCATAGTTCAGCACAATATGGTGTGTTGACGACTTGCGCTTCGACGGCAGCTCCCACGAAATTGGGACATACGCTTTCTATTTCCTGTGATACAATGATTTTCATCTGTTTTGTTTATTCATTGTATGCAATGGCATTCAGAATATCTTGCTGGATGATACCATTGGTTGCCACCACACAGTTACCCTCTGTGAAATCGTCGGAACCGCAGTAATCGGTCACTGCCCCTCCAGCCTCTGTTACGATGAGACTTCCGGCCATGTAATCCCACTGGCCTATGTACTGTTCGGCATAGCCGTCAAGCCTGCCTGCTGCAACATAACAGAGAGCGATAGCTGCAGAACCTAGCATGCGGATGCTGGCACAATGACCATAGAATGTATCGATGAGATGTTGGGCTGTGGGTTTGTAAGCATCGCTGTTGTATGGCAACTGAAAACAGAGTAGAGCGTCCTCTATCTGTTGCTGGCTGACAGAGAGTTTCTCTTCATTGCAATAAGCGCCACCTCCCTGCCAAGCATAGAAACACTCGTTAGTGCAGATCTCATAAACCACACCGATTTCTATTTGTTTGCCTCTAAGAAGCGCGATGCTGACGGCATAGGGTGTAAACTGGTGAATGAAGTTGGTTGTGCCGTCGAGAGGGTCTACTACCCATACATATTGCTCTTTGTCGTGTGTAGCTGATCCTTCTTCGGTGATAAAACCTGCTTCAGGTAATAATTCTCTAAGGGCGCTGACAATACGCTCTTCTGATCCCTTGTCTACATAGCTTACATAATCGTGGGCATGTTTCCGTTCTACCTTGTTAAGAGAGAATTTGCTACGTTCCTCACGAATATATGACCCTGCACTTTTTGCTACTTCGCAAACAGCCAGGGTCAGTGTTTTGAGTTCTGTTTGATTCATTAATCGTCTGGATTCCTTTTATAGTGGAATTCCTGAATGTTCGGATTCTGTCCGAGGTCAGTATCAGGAACCGTGACTTGCTGTATGAGTTTCTGGTCGTAGCCCTTATGAACAGGGCCTACATCAAGCAGAATATCCTTGTAGAGTACAGTCGGTACAATCAGTCCAAAGGCGCCAAAACCAACACGGACGCCTTCGGGGTGCAAGTTGTTGTGAAGATAGGCCGTACTATATAATCCGTGACGATATACCTGCAGACGATTATACATATGATAGGCCTTTCTTACTTCCTCAGTCACCGCCATACTGTCGCCTTTTGTAAAGATGAATCCCAAGTTGTGTACGTAATCATCGATAGGGTCACCCTTGATGCTGTCATTCTCTTCCAGACACTGCATAATGTTGTCTTCCATCTCCTCTGCCATTTCTTTTTCTGTAGGAGTGGTGAAGTGGGCAATAAACAGCATGACGAAGATAAACGCTACGAAGATGAGCAACCTTCCTAGACAACTGTGCATGAAAACCTTTCCCATGGACTCTTTTGTCCTGTAATTACCTCTGTCTGCCTGATACATTGTAGTTTTAGATTTGATTGTTATGTATTAAGTTCATGAATTCCTGTCGGGTCTTTGCCTGATTAAAGGCTCCGCTGAAGTCACTGGTAGTGGTAATAGAGTTCTGCTTCTCGATGCCACGCATTTGCATACACATGTGCTTGGCCTCGACGACCACCATTACGCCTAAGGGATGTAGGGTGTCTTGAATGCAGTCTTTGATCTGTTGGGTCATGCGCTCCTGTACTTGCAACCTATGGGCAAAGATGTCGACGACACGGGCGATTTTTGAAAGCCCTGTGATATAGCCGTTAGGGATATAAGCTACGTGGGCCTTGCCATAGAAGGGGAGCATATGGTGTTCGCAAAGTGAGAAGAAATCGATATCTTTGACGATGACCATCTGGGAGTAGTCTTCCTTAAAGAGTGCATCAGTAAGTACTTTGTGAGCATCCATCTGATAGCCTCTGGTGAGCGTCTGCATGGCCTTGGCCACTCGCATGGGTGTTTTCTCCAGTCCTTCGCGGGTGGGATCTTCGCCCAATAGGGTGAGTACCTCTTTATAATGGCTTGCCAACTCTTCGAGTCCTTCTCTATATACTTCTTGAATCATACGTTAGGGGTTGGGTTATGGGGTTGTGTCGGCTGATGCAGACTGGTAGGATACTGTGATCTTGCCTTTGACGATGATGGCCGACTGATAACCGAGGTTTTTTACGCGAGTGAGTACTTCGTGAGCCTCTTCATAGGTGCGGTAATTACCCATTCGGCATATCCATCTTGGAGAATAGAAATGCACGTAGACAGGGACACTGGGGAAGAACGATTTTATCTCACTGCCTATTCTCTCGGCTTTAATACGATCGTTGCGGGAGTTACCTCCTGCGAAGACTTGAACACGATAGCCATTGACCTTATAACCTTTCAGTACTTTCTTCCTGTTTTCGACGGTATCAGGTACCACAACAACGTTCTGATGCGTCTCTGTGGCCTTGGCTTCGGGCTTCTTGTCTTGTTCTTTTTCTTTTGGGTTTGTAGCAGTATTAGTGTGGTTTTCTTTTTTCTCTGTTTGTTTTTGGGGAACCGTTTGTGTACGGCGTTCATTTGTGCCGTTCACCAGGTCGTCTATGGTCTTGTCTTGGGTGACAGTTACCTTACCCTCACCGCTGTTGCTCTTCTGCAACTTCTGAGTGAAGGAAGATTGCGCGTTGGCTGCCATGATGCAGCCAACACACAATATCATTATGATAACGAGACGTCTCACTTTTACTTCTTCCAAGCGTCGATAATACCCTTGAAGTCAGCGGCCTTCAGTGAAGCACCACCAATCAGACCACCATCGATGTCGGGCTTAGCAAACAGCTCAGGAGCGTTGCTAGCCTTGCAGCTACCACCATACAGGATTGTAGTATCGTCGGCTACAGCCTGACCGTACTTCTCTGCGATGATTGAACGGATGTAAGCGTGAATCTCCTCAGCCTGCTCTGCAGTAGCGGTCTTACCAGTACCGATAGCCCAGATTGGTTCGTAGGCGATAACGATCTTACGGAAGTCCTCCTCTGAGAGGTTGAATACTGAACCCTCGAGCTCGGCCTTAACAACCTCGTTCTGCTTGCCAGCCTCGCGCTCCTCCAGGCTCTCACCGATACAGAAGATAACCTTCAGATCGTTCTTCTGAGCCAGCAGCACCTTCTCCTTCAGGATCTCTGGAGTCTCCTTGTAGTACTCACGACGCTCTGAGTGACCCAGGATCACGTACTGAGCACCAGTGCTCTTTACCATCTCGGCGCTTACCTCACCAGTGAAAGCACCCTTCTCCTTGTCAGCGCAGTTCTCAGCACCCAGACCGATGATGTCCTGATCGAGGAACTGTGCGATAGAAGCGAGGTGAATGAATGGAGTGCAGATTACTACACCACAGTTTGGCTTGTCTGCCTTGAGTGTCTCGTTGAGCTCTTTTGCAAGAGCGATACCATCCTGGAGATTCATGTTCATCTTCCAGTTTCCTGCTACAATTTTCTTTCTCATAATTCTTTTTTCTTTATTTAAAGGGTTATATTTCTTATTTTTCTTTCGGAGCCATTTGCTCCAAGCCCAGAGGCGGTCTGCGATGGTGAGCAACACCAGTGGCAGGACAAACCATGTGAGCAGCCAGAGTATTTTGGTGGGGATGCTGTCCGAAGGCATCTTCCCGAGTCCGGAGTCTTCGAGCCGCTCTGTCAGCTCTTCCTCCTCGGGCAGAGCATTATGACTCCACTTGCGAATCACCTTACCGTCTTTCAGCAACATCAGCCCAGGGTTCGAACGGATGACCGTCTTCAGCGTGATGTCGTCGGTATGACAGAAGGGATATTCCGCTCCCGTCATATCCTGCCAACGCGTGATGGCTTTTTCTGAGCTGGCTGTGAGGCAATAGAAAGGATAGCCTTGCTCACTGCTGTAGTCGTAGATACGGTTCAGCTCGTCGAGCTGTGAGTCGTCGGCCTGCTCCAGATGAGGTGCTATCAGCAGGAAGGTGTATCCCTCGCTGTTGAGCACTTGTTCTGTGATGTCCTCGCCCTCGTCGACTGTTTCTATGAAAAAGTCGGTGTAGGGAGTATCCTCGCCATCCATCATCTTCTGCCACCCCTCTCTGAGGTCGGCTCCGATATGGTAGGGACGGAAGTCGAACTGGGGCAGGGTATAGAGGCTGCGCAGGGCTACGAACAGCAGAATGAATACGCCAGAGTAGTTGAACACAATCCATTGGTTCGACTCGCTGATAAGTCTTGGCATTTCTAAGGGCCATCGCCAGACGATAACTGCTAATGCCAATAGTATTACATTCTTCCAGAACGTCTGCCAGTTAGTGAGCACGAGTGCGTCGCCGAAACATCCGCAGTCGTGTATGGGCTCGGTCCACGCCAGCCAGAGCGTCAGCAGTGTCATCATCACCATGATAGCCAGCACAACTTTCGATACCAGTCGGCGCCTGATGGCAAAAAGCAGACAGATGCCGAGCATGAACTCGGTGCCCGAAAGCAATACCGATGCTGATAGCGTCAGGAAGTCAGGAACAAAATTCCCCAGTCCCATGGCCGTCAGATAGTCCTGTATCTTGTACTGCGTGCCCAACGGATCTACAGCCTTGACAAAGCCTGATAGTATCAGCGTCACGGCTAGCATCAGACGGGCGATATTGACGGCAGCTTTCTTCACTCCGATAATTTAATTACTCCAAAGACCGCATAGTTGATGATGTCCATATAGTTGGCATCTATTCCTTCGCTTACTTTCAGCTTCTCGCCTTTCTCCGACAGATCCTCAATCTCCTTGATACGTTCTATCTTGGTGAGAATGAGGTCGGTATAGGAGCTTACACGCATGGAGCGCCACGCCTCGTCGTAGTCGTGGTTCTTCTTCTTCATCAGCTCTAGCGCTTCGTTGGCAAACTCGTCGTAGAGCTTCATGGCTTCTTCGTTCTCCATGTCTACGGTGTCTGCGAAGCCTTTGCTCAGCTGAATCAGTCCCACGATGCCATAGTTGATGAGGGCGATGAACTCAGGCCTGATGCCTTCGCCCACCTTCGATTCCTGTTTGATTTCCAGCGAGCGGATTCGCTTGGCTTTGATAAACAACTGGTCGGTGAGAGCCGTGGGGCGCAGGATGCGCCAAGAGGCTTTATAGTCGTGAAGCTTCTTCTCGAACAGGGCTCTGCATTCCGCTAAAGCCTGTTCAAACTGAGCGTTTGTTATTTCCATATTGGTCATATCGGGTGCAAAATTACAAAAATCTGTTGAAATGACCAAAACTATTCCTCTTTTTGTTTCTTATGGATATAGCGAATCTTCATCCCCAGGGTCTCTGCCTGTGTGCGGATGGAGTCTCGTTTGATTCTCGTTCTCGTCAGCAGGGTCAGCTCCTCAGGAGTAGCCTTTAAAGTTTTTTTGTCTTTTTCCACCTTCTGTTGTAGTGAGTCAAGCTCAAGGTTTGCTATCTGCAACAGACTGTCAGTCCTGAGCAACTCGTCTTGTGCTTTCTTGAGTTCCGTCTCCTGCTTCTCCTTCAGGGCCGCCTTACGACGATTAATCTCCTTTCTAGTATCTGTCTCGCCACATGCTATCAGCAGTGTGGTGGCCAGGACTATGATGATTCCTTTCTTCATGCCGTTTTGATGATTTACTGAATTCAGGGGCAAAGTTACTAACTTTTTCTGACACTCTGTGGTTTTCTGAAGCTCGTTTGAGCCTTATTAGTATAAAAAGTCTTAATTCTGCGCTTCTTCGTGCAGTATTTGTCGTGTTTCGCAGTTATGATGTTAGTGGTAATATATAAAAGACGTGTAATGAATAAGACTGTTGAGATGATGCTGATGACGCTTGTCATCGTTCTTCTGGCAATATTGATGGGAGCTTTTGTGGCTTGAGAAATATTGAGACAAACCGTCTGCCTGAACATGCGTGTCGTCTGGACCGGGTGTTGAGACTATTTGAGTCAATACTTTGCCTAGAGTAAACTCTGACTTTACTCCGAGGAAAGCCTGAGTTTGGTACGTCTAAACCCCAAAATCCCCGTTTCCCCCTTTGGGAACTCTTATTTGCTGAATGTTCTCACCCAGCCAGTTTGCCAGAACCGTCAGCACAACAATCAATATAGGGTGCAGCGTCTTTTTCATTCCAATGTGACTGCAAAGGTGAGAGCTATTTTCCTAAATAAAAAAGAAAAAGGTGTGTAAAATGCGGATATGTGGGAAAAAATGTGTATCTTTGCAGCCTAAAATGAGAAGCAAAGGGATGAAACTATATAGCGACGAAGAACTAGCGGAGATATTAGATCAGGAAATATTCCATCAGATCAGTGATGCTGCAGACCGACTTGGGCTAGAGTGTTACGTGGTTGGTGGATACGTGAGGGACATCTTTTTGGAGCGCCCTTCAAACGATATCGACGTGGTGGTGGTTGGTAGCGGCATCTCTGTGGCTGAGGAACTGAAACGGATGGTGGGCAAGAAAGCGCATCTTAGTGTGTTCCGCAACTTTGGTACGGCTCAGGTGAAGTTCCGTCAGAAAGGTGTGGAGTACGAGGTGGAGTTTGTTGGAGCCCGTAAGGAGAGCTATAGTCACGACTCTCGCAAACCCGTTGTGGAAGACGGGACGCTGGAGGACGATCAGAACCGCCGCGACTTTACCATCAATGCGATGGCCATCTGCCTGAATAAAAAACGCTTTGGGGAACTCGTGGATCCCTTCAATGGACTTGCTGACCTCGAGGATGGTATCATTGCCACGCCTCTGGAACCTGGCATCACTTTCTCTGACGACCCCCTTCGCATGATGCGTTGCATCCGCTTCGCTACCCAACTGAACTTCAAGATAGAAGACGAGACCTTTGAGGCTCTTGAACGAATGGCCGACAGAATCAAAATCGTGAGTGGCGAGCGTATTAAGGACGAACTCAACAAGATTATACTCTCGCCCCAACCCAGTAAAGGTTTTGTTGATCTGCAGCGTTGCGGGCTTCTGAATATCATCCTGCCAGAACTCGCTGCTCTTGACATCGTGGAGCAGAAGAATGGTAGGGCACATAAGAACAACTTTTATCACACGCTGGAGGTGCTGGATAACGTGGCCTCCAAGTCCGACAACCTATGGTTGCGATGGGGCGCGCTGATGCATGATATCGGTAAGACCAAGTCGAAACGCTGGGATCCCGCCATTGGCTGGACCTTTCATAATCATAATATGATAGGTGCGAAGATGGTACCTCAGATATTCCGTCGCCTGATGCTCCCGATGGACATGAAGATGAAGTATGTTCAGAAGCTCGTCGACCTCCACATGCGTCCTATCGCCATTGCCGACGACGAGGTGACGGACTCGGCTGTACGTCGATTGCTGAATGATGCCGGTGAGGATATCGAAGACCTGATGACCCTTTGCGAGGCGGATATCACGTCGAAGAACGAGGTAAGGAAAAAACTTTTCCTAGAGAACTTCCGTATGGTACGCGAAAAGCTTGCCGACCTGAAGGAAAAAGACTATGTGCGACTGCTTCAGCCCGTGATTGACGGTAATGAGATTATGGAAATCTTCCACCTCAAACCGAGTCGTGAAGTGGGTTTGCTGAAGCAATACCTGAAAGACGCGGTGCTCGACAATAGGGTTGAGAACGAACGTGAACCGCTGATGGCGCTGCTCATGGAAAAGGCAAAACAAATGAAACTGATATAACAAAGAAAAAATGAGAAAACTACTAACCCTGATTGCTATTCTGCTTTCGATGCAGATGATGGCTAATCCTGTTGATGATCTGCTTGAACGAATCGATAAAGGCGCTTCTGCCAAGTTTAAGATTGAGAAAGTGACGAGTAAGACAGATTACTTCGAACTTGACCAGCAAGGACGGAAGGTTGTTGTAAGAGGCAACAACTGGGTGAATATCGCTTCTGGCGTCAACTGGTATCTGAAATACTATGCTGGCATCCATCTGTCTTGGAATCAGATGCAAGCCAAACTCCCTGCTGTGTTACCAGCGGTGAAGCAGCGAGAGCGGCATGAGACCAGCCTGTCGCAACGTTATGCTTTCAACTACTGCACCTTCTCTTACTCAATGGCTTTCTGGGACTGGAAGCGTTGGGAACAAGAAATCGACTGGCTCGCCCTGCATGGGGTGAACCTGCCCTTGGCTATCGTTGGCGAGGAGTGCGTATGGCGTAATATGCTGCTCAAGTTGGGGTATACAGAACAAGAGGTGGGCGAGTTTATCGCAGGTCCGGCCTTCTTGGCTTGGTGGGAGATGAATAACCTTGAGGGGTGGGGCGGCCCTCTGCCTCTCTCCTGGTATGCTCGTCAGGAGAAACTGCAGAAACAGATTCTTGCTCGTATGAAGCAGCTTGACATGCATCCTGTGTTGCCAGGCTATTGTGGTATGGTGCCTCACGATGCAAAGGCTAAATTAGGACTCAATGTCGCTGATGCAGGACTTTGGAACGGATTCCACCGTCCAGCCAACCTGTTGCCTACGGATCCGCGATTTGCTGAGATAGCTACTTTATATTATAATGAGCTTACACGTCTATATGGTAAGGCTGACTATTACTCCATGGACCCCTTCCATGAGAGCGATGACGATCCAACCATCGACTACGCCAAGGCTGGCGAGGCTCTGATGGCTGCCATGAAACGTGTGAATCCCAAAGCGGCTTGGGTGATTCAGGGGTGGACGGAGAATCCCCGTCCGCAAATGGTGGATGGCATGAAGACAGGCGACTTGCTGGTGCTCGACCTCTTCTCGGAGTGTCGCCCCATGTTTGGCATCCCCAGCATATGGAAGCGCGACGAGGGCTACAAACAGCACGAGTGGTTGTTCTGCCTGTTAGAGAACTTTGGAGGAAATGTCGGCCTTCATGGTCGTATGGATCAGTTGCTCGATAATTTCTATACAGGCAAGAAAAACTGTAAAGGCATAGGCTTCACGATGGAGGGTTCGGAGAATAATCCTGTGATGTTTGAGTTGATGAGTGAGTTGCCTTGGCGCCCAGAGAAGTTTACCAAGGAGGGTTGGATAAAAAAATATGTGAAGGTCCGCTATGGCGTAGAAGATCCGACTGTTGAGAATGCATGGATGATTCTCGTCCAGAGCATTTACAATTGTCCTGCAGGTAACAATCAGCAGGGCCCTCATGAGAGCATCTTCTGTGGGCGTCCTACGCTGAATAACTTTCAGGCTTCTTCGTGGTCGAAGATGAAGAATTATTACGACCCCGCAGATACCCGTGAGGCGGCACGACTCATGAATAGTGTGGCAGAGAAGTATCGTGGCAACAATAATTTCGAATTTGATTTGGTTGATATTACGCGTCAGGCTCTTGCAGATCAGGCTCGTTTGCAGTATCAGCGTACCATTGCCGACTATAAGGCTTTCAGTCGTAAGGATTTTGAAAAGGATGCACAGCGCTTCCTTGATATGTTGCTGATACAGGATAAACTTTTGGGTACACGTTCGGAGTTCCGTTTGGGACATTGGACGGAGCCCGCTATCGCTTGTGGCTCTACACCAGAAGAGAAGAAACTTTATGAATGGAATGCGCGTGTGCAGATAACCACCTGGGGCAATCGTTTCTGTGCGGATTCAGGCCTGCGCGATTATGCTCATAAGGAGTGGCAGGGAATACTGAAAGATTTTTACTACGTTAGATGGAAAACATACTTCGGAGCCCTTGCTGATCAGATGAAGGCTCAGACAGGTCCTCAGCTGGAATTACTGGGTGGCGGTCCTAATGCCACCAAAACTGCTGCCGAACTCTTTCAGATGGCTCTTCCTCAGGAGGTGAAGCTCGACTACTATGCCATGGAAGAGCCTTGGACACTAAGTCAGAAACCATACTCGGCTGCCCCTGAGGGCTCGCCCGTAGACATTGCCAGGGAAGTAATGGAGTATATAAAATAAATCCGCGTTAATCCGTGCCTAAATATATGGAAAAGTCAAAACGGTTATTGAGTCTCGACATCCTGCGTGGTATCACTGTTGCAGGTATGATTCTGGTAAACAACGGCTGGGGGGAATCGTTCGAGATGCTCCGTCATTCTAAGTGGAACGGAATGACACCTTGTGATCTTGTCTTTCCGTTCTTCCTGTTTATCATGGGAATCTCATGTTATCTCTCGTTGGTCAAGTCGGAGTTCAAGCCTACACCGCAGGTTGTCCGTCGTATTGTGAAGCGAACGGTACTGCTATTCGTTATAGGATTGTTTATCAACTGGTTTGATCATGCGATAGAAGGTGATTTCCTTTGTTTTGACCATCTCCGTATCTGGGCTGTGATGCAGCGTATTGCTCTTTGCTATGGTATCGTGTCGCTCTTTGCCTTGTTTTGCAATCATAAGTATACCATCCATGTCATTGTTGGCATTCTCGTTGTCTATACGGCCATACTCGTGTTAGGAAATGGATATGCATACGATGCAGATGTAAACATCCTGGCTCAGGCAGATTTGAAACTCTTTGGCTATGATCATATATATCACAAAAGCCCTGTAGATCCTGAAGGCCTATTGGGTACCATTTCTTCTGCAGCTCACGTATTGCTAGGTTTTTATTGTGGTATGCTTATTCGTCAGAAGGATACCGTCGAGAAGAAGGTCATTGCCTTATTTGTTGTGGGCACGGTTCTTGCGATTGGTGGCTATTTGCTATCATATGGTCTTCCTATCAACAAGCGTATCTGGAGTCCCAGTTACGTGATGATGACCTGTGGCTTGGCATCGTTGCTTCAGGCTTCCCTGATGTACGTGGTTGATATCCAGCAGAAAACTAAATGGACAACCTTCTTCCATGTGTTTGGTGTGAATGCTCTTGCTCTCTACGTATCGAGTGAGTTACTGCAGATATTTTTGAAAAACGTCGGTATGTCGGAGATGATTTATAATGGCATTCATGCAGTTATAGTTCCTTTGAAATGGGCCTCGCTTGTCTATGCCCTATATTTCGTGCTGCTCAACTTTGCTATAGGTTATATATTATACCGCAAGAAGATATATATAAAACTATAAAATAGGAAATAAACTTTGTTAAAATAGACTGACTGAGATATATCGTTAGATATATTTTTTGTACCTTTGCACCTCGGAAACTAGATGGCGATATAAAGTTTTCGTTCTGTAAGCTTCATGGAATAATATATAATTACAATAATTTAAATTATGAAAATGAACAAGATTTTGATGTTTACTGCCGCAACGATGCTGTTGGCATCATGTGGTGGTGGCGGTGGTCGCCCCTCATTTGGCGACAACGAGTATCCTGTAGTAGAAGTGGGCACGTCGAGCACAACGATGCAGTCTACATATCCTGCAGTGATCAAAGGTGTACAGGATGTAGAGATTCATCCGAAAGTACAGGGATTTATTACCCAGATTAATGTGAAAGAGGGTCAGACGGTAGCTGCAGGTCAGATACTTTTCGTATTGGATAACGTGACCTATCAGGCTCAGGTGCGTCAGGCCCAGGCTTCAGTCAATACTGCTAAGGCTTCAGCTAATACAGCCAAGTTGAGTTTCGAGAACTCTCAGAAGTTGCATGAGAGCGGTGTGATTGGTGACTTTGAACTCCAGTCGGCTACTAATCAGTATGAGCAGGCAAAGGCTTCTTTGGCTCAGGCAGAGGCTGCTTTGTCTTCAGCTAAAGAGATGCTCAGCTTTTGTTATGTGAAGAGTCCCGCCTCTGGTGTCGTAGGTTCACTTCCTTATAAAGTAGGTACCCTTGTAAGTGCAAGTAATACTCTGACTACGGTGTCGAACATCAGTTCTATGGAGGTTTATTTCTCTATGACAGAGAAAGACGTACTTGAGATGGGCAAGAACGAGGGTGGTCTTAATGGCGCTATCTCTCAGATGCCAGCTGTAAAACTTCAGCTTGCTGATGGTTCTATGTATGGTCTTGAGGGTACGGTTACGAAGATGAGTGGTGTGATAGATGCCGCTACAGGTTCTGTACAGATGATTGCCGTATTCCAGAATCCTGAGAAGTTGCTGAAGAGTGGAGGCTCTGGTACAATCGTGATTCCTCACAGCACCTCGTCGGCTATCATCATCCCCCAGTCTGCAGTGTCAGAAGTTCAGAACAAGAAGTTCGTTTACCTGCTTGGTGCAGAGAATAAGGTAAAGTACAGTGAGATTACGGTTAATCCACAGAACGACGGTATGAACTATGTTGTTACAGGAGGATTGAAGGCCGGTGATAAATATGTGACTAATGGTATCACTAAGTTGACCGATGGTATGGAGATCGTTCCTATTACCCCCGAGCGTTATCAGCAAAAGATTGACGAGCAGGCAAAGGTCATGACCGCTGGTGATATCGTAGGTGCGATGAAGAAGTAACTTTGAAAGAAGTTAAGAAGTTAGAAGAAGTAAAGAAGTTAAAAGAATATGACTTTTACAGCATTTATCAAACGCCCGGTACTGTCTACGGTAATATCTATTGTCATCGTGCTACTGGGTTTCATCGGACTAGTCTCGCTTCCTATCGAGCAGTATCCGAATATTGCACCGCCTAACATCGTGGTGATGGGTAGTTACCCAGGTGCCGATGCTGAGACGGTGAAGAATGCCGTGGTTACGCCTCTTGAGGAGAGTATCAACGGTGTTGAGGGAATGGATTATATCACCTCTACTGCATCGCCGGGTTCGGCTATGATTCAGGTGATGTTCCGTCAGGGCATGAACCCTGATATGTGTGCCGTTAACGTTCAGAACCGTGTGAGTCAGGCCACTGCCCTGTTGCCTGCCGAGGTTAACCAGATTGGTGTGCGCGTGGTAAAACGTCAGTCGTCACAGGTGCTGATGTATTCGCTGACATCCGACGGACGTTATGACGACGAGTTCCTTACCAACTACAACGCTATTAATATTGTTCCTGCCCTAAAGCGTATCGAGGGTGTGGGTGATGCTTCTGGATTCAGCTCGAAGACCTACGCTATGCGTATATGGCTGAAGCCCGACGTGATGAAGCAGCACAGTCTGATTCCATCAGATATCACAGCCGCTCTGGCCGAGCAGAACATCGAGGCTGCACCAGGTAAGTTTGGTGAGCAGGCTCCCAATGTGGCTTACGAGTATTCGATGCGTTATACAGGTCGTTTCCGTACTGCCGAGGAGTTTGGCAACATCATCATTAAGAGCGATGCTAACGGACAGACACTGAAGCTGAAGGATCTGGCTAAGATTGAGCTGGGCGGTGAAGGCTACTCGGTATCGATGAAGAACAATGGTGATCCTTCAGTAATGACCATGATTCAGCAGGTAGCTGGTTCGAATGCTAACGAGATTGCCAAGCAGGTAAAGGCTGAGCTGGAGTCGCAGAAGAAACTGATGCCACCAGGCATGGAGGTGAAGATCAACTATGATGTAACCGAGTTCCTCTACGCCTCAATCGAGGAGGTTGTATTTACCCTCTTCATGACCTTGGCTCTGGTATTCTTCGTGGTTTACATCTTCCTGCAGGACATGCGTTCTACGCTTATCCCTCTGATTGCTGTGCCTGTATCACTGGTAGGTACATTCTTCTTCCTGAATGTGATGGGATTCTCAATCAACCTGCTGGTACTGTCGGCTCTGCTGCTGGCCATTGCCATTGTGGTGGATGATGCCATCGTGGTGGTTGAGGCTGTTCATGCTAAGCTCGACCAGGGTTATAAGAGTCCGTTGACGGCCTCTATCGATGCCATGAACGAGATTTCAGGCGCTATTATCTCTATCACCCTGGTGATGGCAGCTGTGTTCGTGCCTGTATCATTCATCGGTGGAACATCAGGTACCTTCTATCGTGAGTTTGGTGTGACAATGGCTGTGTCAATTATTATTTCGGCAGTCAATGCTCTTACACTGTCGCCAGCCCTGTGTGCTATCTTCCTGAAGCCTCATGATAAGGAGGGTCACGAGAAGAAGATGTCGCGTGTGGATAGGTTCCACCAGTCGTTCAACGTGGCTTTCGATACCACTATCGGTAAGTATAAGAATATTCTGGAGAAACTGGTGCGCAAGCCATGGGCGATTATCGGCACCGTTGTTGTAGGTATCGCCGTGCTGGCAGTAACCTTCGTTACAACCAAGACAGGTCTGGTACCTGAGGAGGATACAGGTACGTTGTTCTGTACCATCTCTATGCCTCCTGCTACTTCTGAGGCTCGTACCAAGCAGGTTGTGCTGCAGGTGGATTCTATTCTGTCGCAGATTCCTGCTATCAAGAACCGTGAGATGGTTCAGGGTTACAACTTCATTGCAGGTGCTGGTTCCGACCAGGGTACGTTTATCATCAAACTGAAGTCTTTTGAGGAACGTCAGAAAGGTCTCTGGTGGAAGATCAGTGGACTCTGGCAGGGTGATGGCATCTATCGCTTCTTTATCAATCCATACGATGCAACTGGTGTAATTGCCCAGATCTTTATCAAGACGGCTCATATCAAGGATGCGCAGATTCTGGCATTCTCGCCCCCAATGATTCCTGGATTCTCTGCTAACTCGGGTATCTCGCTGGTTATGCAGGACCGTACTGGTGGCGATCTGAACCGATTCTTCGGTGTGGTTAAAGAGTTCCTGGTAGAACTGAATAAGCGCCCAGAGTTCCAGACGGCACAAACCTCTTACAATCCTGGCTATCCTCAGTACATGGTACATGTGGATGTGGCTAAGTGTAAGCAGGCTGGCATCTCGCCAACAGCTGTGCTCAGTACACTGCAGGGTTACTATGGTGGACTGTATGGTTCAAACTTCAACTCATTCGGTAAACTCTACCGTGTGATGATTCAGGGTGCTCCCGAGACACGTATGACACCAGAGTCGCTTAATAGTATATATGTTCGCACGCCTGCGGGAATGTCGCCTGTTCAGGAGTTCTGTAACCTGGAGCGTGTATATGGCCCATTGAACATTAACCGCTTCAACCTGTTTACATCTATCAACGTAACAGGTACTGTGGCTGATGGCTATTCAACTGGTGAGGCTCTGAAGGCTATTGATGAGGTTGGTAAGCAGGTGTTGCCTGCAGGTTATACCTATGATTATTCCGGTCTGACACGTGAGGAGGCTAAGGCGTCAAATACAACAGGTATCATCTTCCTGCTTTGTTTCGTCTTCATCTACCTCATTCTTTCGGCGCAGTACGAGTCGTACATCCTGCCGCTGTCAGTAGTACTCTCTGTTCCTTTCGGATTGGCAGGCTGTTTCCTCTTCACTCAGCTCTTCGGCCATGCAAACGATATCTACATGCAGATTTCACTGATTATGCTGATTGGTCTGTTGGCTAAGAACGCCATTCTGATTGTACAGTTCGCTTTGGAGCGTCGTCAGACGGGTATGGCCATCACATGGTCGGCTGTTTTGGGTGCTGCTGCCCGTCTGCGTCCTATCTTGATGACGTCTCTGGCTATGGTTATCGGTCTGCTGCCGATGATGTTTGCCAGCGGTGTAGGTAAGAATGGTAACCAGACGCTGGGTGCTGCTGCCGTAGGCGGTATGTTGATTGGTACAATCCTGCAGCTCTTCGTAGTGCCCACGTTGTTTGTTATCTTCCAGTCTATTCAGGAGAAGATCAGTCCGCTGAAGTTCGAGGACGAGGAGAACGCCGAGGTTGCCGCCGAATTGGCGCAGTATGCACACTCAAAACCTGTTGATTATGAATTGGAGAAGTAATATGAAGAAACTGATGATATTTATGTCCGCAGCCCTGCTGCTGTCGAGTTGCGGACTTTATAACAAGTACGAGCGTCCTGAGGTTGACACCAAAGGTATCGTTCGTGATACCCAGTCGCTGACCGATACGCTTGCTGTACAGGATACCATCTCGTTTGGTAATATGCCGTGGCGAAGTGTGTTCACCGATCCTCAGTTGCAGGTACTCATCCAGCAAGGCCTCGACAACAATCCCGACTTGTTGAATGCTGCCCTCAATGTGAAGATGGTGAACGAGGCCTTGAAGATTGCCAAACTGGCATTCTTGCCTTCGGTTGCTCTCAGTCCTCAAGGTACTCTGACCTCGTTCGACGGTGCTGCAGCTACGAAGTCATATTCGCTTCCAGTGTCAGCCAGTTGGAATGTCGATCTGTTTGGCAATCTGCTTAGTGCTAAGCGTTCGGCCCAGATGCAGCTCCTTGCCACCAAAGACTATCAGACGGTGGTGAAGACCAATGTTATTTCGACAATCGCCAACCTGTATTATACTCTGTTGATGATTGACCGTCAGTTGGAGATTGTTACCGATATGGAGCAGTTGACTAAGGAAACTTGGGAGAAGATGCGGTTCATGCACGATAACCGTATAGGCTATCGTTCTACGGCCGTTCAGAGCGCCGAGGCTGCCTACTATCAGGTTCAGGCTCAGCACATCGACCTTCAGCGCCAGATGCGTGAGACGGAGAATTCACTCTCCCTGCTGCTCGGGCAGCCAGGTCAGGCTATTCCCCGTGGCAAGTTCAATGACCAGTCTCTGCCTACTGAACTCTCTACAGGTGTAGGCATCCAGATGTTGGCCAACCGTGCTGATGTTCACTCTTACGAGATGGCACTCGCTCAGTGTTTCTATGATGTGGAGACGGCTCGTAGTCGCTTCTATCCTAACATCACCATCACAGGTACTGCCGCCTTTACCAATCAGAATGGTCTGGTTAATCCTGGTAAGTGGCTTCTCTCGGCTGTTGGTTCGCTCACTCAGCCCATCTTCCAGCACGGACAGATTGTGGCTGGTCTTAAAGTGGCTAAGATGCAGTATGAGCAGGCCTATAATACTTGGCAGAATGCTATCTACAAAGCAGGCAACGAGGTGTCTAACGCCCTTGTGGCTTACAACTCGTATGCCCAGAAGGCAGAGCTCGACGGCAAGCGCGTTAATGTGCTGAAGCAGAATGTCGAGGATACCAAGAAACTGATGGAGTCATCGTCAAACACCACCTACCTTGAGGTGATTACCGCTCAGAGCAATCTGCTCAATGCCGAGATCAACGAGGTGAGCGATCAGCTCAGTAAGATGCAGGCCGTAGTATCACTCTATCAGGCCCTCGGTGGTGGCGTAAAATAATTAATTAGGCATGGATTAAAACGGCTTTTAATAAAGATACGGAAAAAGTTACGTTTTCTTGAAAAAGAGTCGCGTAAATCTGTGCCCCCAAAACAAAAAGAATATGGCAAGTGAAATAAGTCCCAAAGCTGAGATTAGCCCAAAGGCGAAGATTGGCGACAACTGTAAGATATTCCCCTTTGTGTATATCGAGGACGATGTGGTGATTGGTGACAACTGTATCATCTTCCCCTTTGTCAGCATCTGCGACGGCTCGCGTATAGGTAACAACAACAAGATCCATCAAGGCTCGGTGATTGCCGCCCTGCCTCAGGATTTTGATTTCTGTGGTGAGAAGTCGTATGTTGAGATTGGTGATAACAACGTGATTCGCGAGAATGTTGTCATTAACCGCGGAACCCATCGCGATGGTGTCACAAAGATAGGCAATCACAACTTCCTGCTTGAGGGTACTCATATCAGCCACGATACCGTGGTGGGCACCAATTGCGTGTTTGGTTATGGTACCAAGATTGCAGGTGACTGCGAGATTGGCAATGGTGTCATCTTCTCATCTGGAGCCATTCAGAATGCAGGTACTCGTGCTGGCGATCTCTCATTGATCCAGGCTGGTTGCACCTTCTCTCATGATGTGCCTCCATACGTTATCGCTGGTGGCAGTCCAATGGAGTATGGTGGTCCCAATACGACGATGATGAATTATGCAGAGATCGATTCAAAGGTTCAGAAGCACATTGCAAATGCTTACCGCTTGTTGTTCCATGGAAAAACCAGTGTTTTCGATGTTATCAATCAAATCAAGGATCAGGTGCCCGATGGCCCGGAGATTCAGAATATCATCCACTTCCTTGAGAATAGCAAACGAGGTATTATGTGTAAGTAAATATAAATCCCCAGCCGATTGGTTGGGGATTTGTATTTTTTAATATGATGCTGTGCAAGGTATTCCTGCTGCGATGACGCGGTCGCGGATGACATCGAGTTGTTCGTGAGTGGCTTTGAGCAGACCTTGTGTGGGTGTCTCGCGGTCAATCGTGTAAATCATGACCTGTTGGGGAGCAATTTCTTTGACAGCCTCCAACCAGGGGTTGACGTACTCGTCGCCTGTATTGTCTATCGATTCATTGTTGCAGACGCCGCGCATAAACATGGTCTGTATGATGACATGGCCGTGGAAGGCTTTCAGTCGCTCAATGATGACGTTGACGTCGTAGGTGCCGTTCGGATGGTCTACCTTATTAATATATGTAGGATCTACGGTGTCGAGTTTAAGGATGTTATTGTCTACTCGCATCAGGGCATCGTGTACTTTCTGTCGGTGAATCATCGTGGAATTGCTGAGCACACTGACTTTTGCCTTGGGACAATATTGGTTGCGCAAACGGATGGTATCGTCGATGATCTCAGCAAAGTGCGGGTGACAGGTCGGCTCGCCGTTGCCAGCAAAGGTCAGTACGTCGGGCAACTGTCCTTCTGCAGTCATCTGCTGTAGTCTTTCCTCTAATTTCTCTGCCACTTCCTCGCGGGTGGGTAGCGGCAGGGTGGGGCGATGGTCTTCGTTGAAGCCGCATTCACAATAGATGCAATCGAAACTGCACACCTTACCGTCGGCAGGCAGAAGGTTGATGCCCAGTGAGATGCCCAGCCTGCGACTGTGAACAGGTCCGAAAATCGGTGAAGGATAAATAATCGTACTCATATTGGGTGCAAAATTACTAAATTATTTTGTGATGCAAAAAAAATATCGTAACTTTGCAGCCAAAATCGATTTTTACGTACGTAAATTAATGAATAGACGTAGGAAGAATACTGGCAACCGTCGTGGTATGCAGCTGGTAACCCTCTGTATCAGTACGGCGATGGTGCTGGTGCTGTTGGGTATGGTCGTACTTTCTGTACAGACCTCTCGCAACTTGTCGCGGTGGGTGAAGGAGAATCTCACCGTAACTGTCATGTTAAGTGATGATGTGAGTGTCAATGGTGCCAAGTCGTTGTGTCGTGACCTTTATCACAGACCTTATTCCAGAAACATCGACTACATCAGTAGTGAACAGGCATTGAAGGAACAGACGGAAGCCATGGGCTCTGACCCCTCGGAATTCCTCGGTGTAAACCCTTTCCCTGCTACGTTGGAACTTCGGCTTAACTCGGATTATGCCAATCGTGATTCCCTTAAGTGGATTGCTGAGGAGTTGAAGAAAAAACCGCAGATTGCCGATGTTGCCTATCAGGTGGACCTGATGGATAGTGTGAACAGGAATCTGACAAAGCTGAACTTCCTGTTTCTGGCATTGGCGGTATTGCTGACGTTTGTATCGTTCTCATTGATTAACAATACCGTGAAGTTGAGTGTGTACTCGCGCCGTTTCTCGATTCACACGATGAAGCTGGTAGGTGCCTCTTGGGGCTTTATCCGCCGCCCATTCATGCACCAGGGACTGATTGTCGGCGTCATTGCGGCTTTGATTGCTATTGTTGTGCTTGGCTGCTGCGTCTATGGTCTCTATTATTATGAGCCCAATGTGATGACCGTGATTACATGGCGTGAGCTGGTTGTTACGGCGGTTGCTGTGCTGCTGTTTGGCATCATCATCACGGCGGCCTGCTCTTACATTTCGGTGAATAAGTTCCTGCGCATGTCGGCAGGCGATCTTTATAAGATATAAAAGGCTTAAAAAGTAAAAAGTTGAAAAATGGATAAGAAGAATTTTGCATTCGACAAAGTGAATTATATATTGCTGGCCGTGAGTATGGTTGTTGTGGTCATTGGTTTTCTGCTGATGGTGGGTTCGAACTCGTCGGAGACGGCATTCGAGCCCGACATCTTCAGTGTGCGCCGCATCAAGGTTGCCCCAGTGGTATGCCTTATCGGTTTCGTGTCGATGATTTACGCTGTTGTAAGAAAACCAAAGAATTAAGATTGTATACCCATGGACTGGATTCAGACTGTTATTATAGCCATTATTGAGGGACTGACAGAATTCCTGCCTGTATCGTCTACAGGTCATATGATTATTGCCCAGAATCTGTTAGGCGTGCCTCAGGGCGATCCTTTTGTACATGCCTTTACGTTTATCATTCAGTTTGGTGCCATCCTGTCGGTGGTATGTCTCTATTGGAAGCGCTTCTTCCAGTTCGACAATACGCCAGACCCCATGGCCTTTACCTGGTGGCAAAAACTCAGGCACAAGTATTACTTCTATTGGCTCCTTATCGTGGGAGTCATCCCTGCTGTGGTCATTGGTCTGCTGGCCAAGAAGTCGGGCTTGCTCGACTGGCTGCTCGACAGTGTTGAGGTGGTGGCTATCATGCTGGTTGTCGGTGGTGTGTTCATGCTCTTCTGCGATAAACTGTTTAATAAGGGTAGCGAGGATAATAAGGTCGATGAGCGCCGTGCTTTCAAGATAGGTCTTTACCAGTGTATCTCTGTGATTCCTGGTGTGTCGCGATCTATGGCGACAATCGTTGGAGGAATGACTCAAGGACTTACTCGTAGGCGAGCTGCCAAGTTCTCGTTCTTCTTGGCTGTGCCAACTATGGCGGGAGCAACATTGCTCGATTTGCTCGATCTGTTGAAGGAAGATACGGCATGGGCCACAAGTCATAATATCACCATGCTGCTTCTGGGCAGTGCCATTGCCTTCGTCGTGGCTCTGTTCGCCATGAAGTGGTTTGTCAATTACCTGACGAAGTACGGCTTCAAGGCATTTGGTATCTATCGTATTGTGGTAGGTAGTATTATCATTATACTGCTGCTCACGGGACATTCACTTGCAATGGTTGACTAATGAACTTTCAGGAAGGTGCTTTTATCTATATAAACAAGCCTTACCGAATGTCGAGTTTCGGTGCTTTGGCACATATTCGTTATGTGCTTTCCAAGCGTTTGCATGTCAAGCGTGTGAAGATGGGGCATGCCGGAACGCTCGACCCTCTGGCTACAGGTGTGCTGATCCTGTGTACAGGCAAGGCCACCAAGCAGATTGAGTCGCTTCAGTTGCAGTCTAAGGAGTATACTGCTACCCTACAGCTTGGAGCCACGACGCCGAGTTTCGACCGCGAACATAGTGTTGACTATACATATCCGACGAAACATATAACCCGCGAACTGATAGAGGCTACCCTGCCTCAGTTTGTCGGTAATATCATGCAGCGTCCTCCGCTTTATTCGGCTTGTATGGTAGCAGGCGACAGGGCGTACGAATTGGCTCGTAAGGGGGTTGACATGGAACTGGCTGCAAAGCCTATCCGTATTGACGAGATAGAACTCACGTCGTTTGACCCTGTGCTGATGCAGATGTCTATTCGTGTGGCATGTGGAAAAGGTACATATATCCGTTCGCTGGCCCGCGATATCGGCGAGGCGCTTGGCAGCGGAGCTTTCCTGACCGCTCTTTGTCGGACCAGGGTGGGCGATGTAAGGATAGAAGACTGTCTGACGTTTGATGAGTTCCCTCAATGGTTAGAAAGAAATATTGATTAATATATATGAAGCTATCACAGTTCAAGTTTAAGCTCCCCGAGGAGCTGGTCGCAATGGAACCGACATATCATCGCGATGAGTGTCGGTTGATGGTGCTACACCGCAAGAGTGGTCGTATTGAAATGACTAAGAAGGATGAGAACGGCGAGGACCTCTTGGATAAGGATGGTAATCCCGTCTATCTTGATTTCCGTAACATCCTTGACTACTTTGACGAGGACGATACCTTTATCTTTAATGATACAAAGGTGTTTCCTGCTCGCCTCTATGGCACAAAAGAGAAGACAGACGCGAAGATTGAGGTTTTCCTGCTGAGAGAACTGAATCCGGAACTGCGCCTTTGGGATGTGCTTGTGGAACCGGCTCGTAAGATCCGTATTGGCAACAAGCTCTTTTTCGAAGACGACGGCCCTATGGTGGCTGAGGTCATCGACAACACGACGAGCCGTGGCCGTACGCTGCGTTTCCTCTACGACTGTCCTCACGACGAGTTCAAACGCGAGTTGTTTGCCTTGGGTGCTGCTCCGCTGCCCCGCTACATCATTGACAAGCGCGAGGCCACAGCCGAGGATATGGACAACTTCCAGACCATCTATGCTAAGAACGAGGGTGCTGTGACGGCTCCTGCTACAGGCCTGCACTTCAGCCGTGAGCTATTGAAGCGTATGGAGATCAGGGGCATTAACTTCGCCTATATCACGCTTCACTGCGGATTGGGTAACTTCGATGCCATTGAAGTAGAAGACCTGACAAAGCACAAGATGTCGTCAGAGCAGATGTTCATCAGCAAGGAAGCTTGCGACTTGGTGAATAAGACCAAGCTGGAGGGCCACCGTGTATGTTGTGTCGGTACGAGTACTGCCCGTGCCACAGAGACAGCTGTTGGTACCGATGGTATGCTGAAGGAGTTTGAGGGATGGACTAACAAGTTCATCTTCCCGCCTTATGACTTCGGCATGTGTAATGCATTGATTGGTAACTTCTACCACCCTGAGTCAACCATGATGATGTCTGAATGTTCTTTCGGTGGCTATGAGCTGGTTTACGAAGGTTATAAGAAGGCCGTCAAGAATGGCTATAAGTTTGGCTGCTATGGCGACGCCATGCTGATACTCGACGATTAATTCAGAGGTGATGCATCAGGTCTATCTCGGATTAGGAAGTAATCAGGGCGACAGGGAGTCACAGATAGCCCGTGCCATAGAGCTCATCGGTGAGCGGGTGGGGCAAGTGCTCCGCCAGTCGTCGATTATCGAGACCAAGCCGTGGGGATTCATGTCGGGCAATCTGTTCCTCAATTGTGCTATCTACTGTGAGACGGAACTCATGCCGCGTAAACTTCTTCAGGTGACCAAGGAAATTGAACGCGAACTCGGCCGTAGGCATAAGGGCGGTGCCTATCGTGATCGCACCATTGATATCGACATTCTGCTCTACGACGATATAACCATCGACGAGCCCGACCTTCAGATTCCACATCCGCTGATGGAACAACGCGATTTTGTGATGATACCCCTTAATGAGATAAGAGATTCTTATAAATAAAAATCCCGCCGATTGGCGGGACTTTTTTATTTGCGGAGACCTAAAGCCTTGATAATCGCACGATAACGATTGATGTCGTTGTTGTAGAGGTACTTCAGCAACTTGCGACGCTTACCAACCAGCATGGTCAGTGAACGAGCGGTGTTGTGGTCCTTGCGGTTCTTCTTCAGGTGCTCAGTCAGGTGAGAGATACGATAGCTGAAGAGAGCAATCTGAGCCTCAGCAGAACCAGTGTCCTGTGCGCTCTTGCCATACTGACCGAAGATCTCTTCCTTCTTTGCTTTGTCTAAATACATAATTGTAATGTGATTAATGTTGTTTGCAATAACATCTTTCCGACGCTTCATCCTACCTAATCACTAGTGGTTTACGTCGTCAAATGTTTCGGATTTTCCGAAATGCGGCTGCAAAGGTAATACATTTTTTACATTCTACCAAATTTTTTTGGCACGGATTACACGAATTAACGCAGATTTTGATGTTTTTTGGGTGCCAAAATGAAAAAATCCGTGAAATCCGTGTGATCCGTGCCTATTTTTTCGTAACTTTGCACCCGCAAAACAGTTTTATTTATATGCAGGATATCAGAAATATCGCAATTATTGCACATGTAGACCACGGAAAGACTACACTTGTGGACAAGATGATGCTGGCAGGCCACCTGTTCCGTGACGGACAGAATCTCAGCAATCAGGTGCTCGACGCAAATGACCTGGAGCGTGAGCGCGGCATAACAATCCTTTCTAAGAATGTATCTATTAATTGGAAAGGCGTGAAAATCAATATCATTGATACACCAGGACACTCAGACTTCGGTGGCGAGGTAGAGCGTGTACTGAATATGGCAGACGGCTGTCTGCTGTTGGTCGACGCATTTGAGGGCCCGATGCCCCAGACGCGTTTCGTTTTGCAGAAGGCTCTTCAGATTGGTTTGAAACCCATTGTGGTTGTCAATAAGGTCGACAAGCCTAACTGCCGTCCAGAAGAAGTGTATGAGATGGTGTTCGACCTGATGTTCTCGCTGAATGCTACAGAAGATCAGCTAGACTTCCCTGTCGTTTACGGTTCTGCCAAGAATGGCTGGATGGGTGAAGACTGGAAGACCCCAACCGATAATATCACATATCTGCTCGACAAGATCATCGAGATGATTCCTGCTCCTAAGCAGATTGAAGGAACGCCTCAGATGCTGATTACGTCACTTGACTATTCAAGCTATCAGGGTCGTATCGCCGTAGGTCGTGTTCATCGCGGCCAGCTGAAGGACGGCATGCAGGTAACCATCGCCCATCGCGACGGAAGCATGGAGAAGACGAGAATCAAGGAACTGCATACCTTCGAAGGTATGGGCCATGTACATACAGACTCAGTGGACTGCGGTGATATCTGTGCCGTTATCGGACTTGAGAAGTTCGAGATAGGCGATACCATCTGCGATATTGAGAATCCTGAGCCCATGACGCCTATCGCCATCGACGAACCAACCATGTCGATGCTCTTCATGATCAACGACTCTCCTTTCTTCGGTAAGGAAGGTAAGTTCGTCACCTCACGCCATATCAACGACCGTCTGGAGAAGGAACTCGAGAAGAACCTCGCCTTGCGTGTGGAGCCTTTCGAGGACTCTACCGATAAGTGGATCGTCTCAGGCCGTGGTGTGCTCCACCTCTCTGTGCTGGTAGAGACCATGCGTCGTGAGGGCTATGAGCTGCAGGTAGGTCAGCCTCAGGTAATCTATAAGGAGGTCGACGGCGTGAAGCACGAGCCTATTGAGGAGTTGACCATCAACGTGCCCGAGGAGTTCTCGTCGAAGATGATCGATATGGTCACCCGTCGTAAGGGAGAGATGACCTCGATGGAGAGTCAGGGCGAGCGTGTGAACATCGAGTTCGATATCCCCTCACGCGGTATTATCGGTCTGCGTACCAATGTGCTGACAGCCTCTCAGGGCGAGGCCATCATGGCCCATCGCTTCAAGGAGTATCAGCCTTACAAGGGTGAGATTGAGCGTCGTGTAAACGGTTCGATGATATCAATGGATACCGGTAACGCCTTTGCTTATGCTATTGATAAGCTTCAGGACCGTGGTAAGTTCTTCATCGACCCGGGTGAGGACGTCTATGCAGGACAGGTGGTAGGCGAGCATGTGCATGACAACGACCTCGTGGTTAACGTCTGCAAGGCCAAGCAGCTCACCAACGTCCGTGCCTCTGGTACCGACGACAAGGCCCGCATCATTCCTAAGACCGTGATGTCGCTGGAGGAGTGCCTTGAGTACATCAAGCAGGATGAACTTGTCGAGGTGACACCCAAGTCGATGCGAATGCGCAAGACCATCCTCGACCACGATCAAAGAAAGAAAGCCAATAAGGTTTAAACATATCACATATCCCCAGCCAATTCGGTTGGGGATATTTTTTTTATATCTTTACCTTTACCCAATAGAAGTTGCCACTTGTGGTGTAGCCTCTTGTGATGCGCTCGCCCTTGCGGTTCTCCTGCTCCAATGCGAAACAGACCTTGTTCCTGTAATCCTCTCGTACAAATAATCTGTTGAAAAGTGGCATTCCTTTCACTTATTCGGATATTTGTTCCCATAAGTTCCCATGTAGGGAACTGTCTGTTCCTCCCTTGGGAACAATCAGTTCCCACGTTGGGAACACACTGTTCCCCTTATCCCTTCTATTAGGGAACAACCGACAACCAGCAATATATATCCCATACGATATCCCCTTCTGAAGAAAAACAGCAAATAATCCTTCAAAAGTTATTATATGTCGATGATTATGTGTACCTTTGCAGATATGAAAACTAAAAACAATACTTTATCATCTACTCAACCGCAAGAAGCTTTCCGCGAGAAGGTCAGTCATTATCTGGTGTGTTTCATTGAGAGTTGCCCGCTTCGTGAGCAGTGCCTGCGCTGGCTGGTAGGACAATATGCCGACACCATGCCCTTGGCCTATAACGCCATCAATCCCCGCAATCCAAAGATTGGTGGAGAGGAGTGCGTGATGTTCCGCAAAGAGCAGCGTGTGGTGATGAAGCGAGGACTGACGCACCTGTATCTGGAGATGCCGGGACTGGTGGAACATCGCGTCCGCCGCATGCTCATCGGTATGTGGGGCCACAAGAAATACTATGAGGTCCGCAAGGGCGACCGCCTCATCACTCCAGAGATGCAGAACGACGTGGAAACCGTCTGCCGCTACCACGGCTGGAAAGGTCCTATCGTCTACGACGGCGAAGAAGAATCCTGGCTGTGGTAACTTCTAGAAGACGATATGTTTGTCTTAACAATAGATGAGTTACAAAATTTGCGGTCGAAAATTTCGTCCACAAATATTTCAAAAAATTGCATGTTTGCAAAAAAAACGCTATATTTGCACCGTAAAACTATAGAATAACGTGTTAGAGAGCCAAATAGAGGATAGTTTCATTAAGAAACTAACAGGAGATTTGAAGTATGTCTATCGTGATGATATTCACGACAGACAGAGCCTTGAGCGTAATTTCAGGGAGAAGTTTCAGACGTTGAATAAGGTGCATTTGACAGATGCAGAGTTTACACGACTGATGGAGGAACTTACTAATTCTGATATCTATGCTTCTTCTAAGAGACTGCGTGAAATTAATACGTTTATGCGTGAAGACGGAACGCCGCTTCAATATACATTGGTCAATATCAAGGACTGGTGCAAGAATGATTACGAAGTCATCAATCAGTTGCGAATGAACACCCGCTATAGTTCGCATCGTTATGATGTGATACTGCTGATTAATGGTTTGCCTCTTGTGCAGATTGAGTTGAAGACACTCGATGTCAGTCCTCGTCGTGCTATGCAGCAGATTGTTGACTATAAGAATGATGTTGGCAACGGATATACCAATTCGCTTCTCTGCTTTATGCAGATGTTTATAGTCAGCAATAGAACTAACACCTATTATTTTGCCAATAACAATAGAACTCACTTCAATTTCAATGCTGCCGAGAACTATTTGCCTGTCTATCAATGGGCTGATGAGAAGAACAAGAAGATAACCAATCTTGATGACTTCTCTGATGTCTTCCTGGCAAAGTGCAAGTTGGGTGAGATGATTAGCCGATATATGGTACTTGTTGCCAGCGAACAAAAGATACTAATGATGCGTCCTTATCAGATTTATGCTGTAAAGGCCATCTTAAATTGTATCAATGAGAATCGTGGTAACGGCTATATCTGGCATACAACAGGAAGTGGTAAGACACTCACGTCTTTCAAGGCTGCAACGCTGTTGAAGGACAATCCCGAAATAGATAAATGTCTGTTTGTGGTTGACCGTAAGGACCTTGACAGACAGACACGCGAGGAGTTCAACAAATTCCAAGAGGGTTGTGTGGAGGAGAATACCAATACTGATGCATTGGTGCGCAGAATGTTGTCGGAAGACTATTCCGATAAGATTATCGTGACCACCATTCAAAAGTTAGGTATTGCTTTGGATCCACAGAATCGCGCTAACTATCAGAAGCGTTTGTTTCCTGTAAGAGATATGCGTATGGTGTTCATCTTTGACGAGTGCCATCGTTCACAGTTTGGTGAAAACCACAAAGCCATTAAGGAGTTCTTCCCAAACTCTCAGTTGTTTGGCTTTACAGGAACACCCATCTTTGAGCAGAATGCATCCTATACACAGATAACTGGTGAGGAGGCCCAGTATAAAACCACAGAAGATGTGTTTGAGAAAGAACTGCATGCCTATACTATCACCAACGCCATTGACGACAAAAATGTGTTGCGCTTCCATGTGGACTACTTTAAGCCCGATGAGGACGACAATGTTATTGGCATTGCGAAGAAACAGGCTATCGTCAGGACGATTCTTCAAAAGCATAACAACGCCACCAATGAGCGCCGTTTCAATGCACTCTTTGCAACGGGTTCTATCAATGAGGCCATAGAGTATTACCAGTTATTCAAGAAGATGCAGGCAGAGCAACAGGAGAAGGATGAGACTTTCGAGCCGTTGAACATTGCTTGTGTGTTCTCTCCGCCAGCCGAAGGAAATAAGGACATTATGCAGATTCAGGAGGATTTGCAGCAAGAACGTATAGATAATGAGAAAGAGCCTGATCAGAAGAAGGCTGCACTTATGGCGATTATTGATGACTATAACAAACAGTATGGTATGAACCATTCTGTTGCTGAGTTTGATGCTTATTATCAGGATGTGCAGAAACGCATTAAGAGCCAGAAGTACACCAATCAGGACTATCCGCATAAAAACAAGATAGATATTACAATTGTGGTGGATATGTTGCTGACTGGTTTTGACTCCAAATATCTGAATACGCTCTATGTGGATAAGAACTTGAAGTATCATGGGCTTGTGCAAGCATTCTCTCGTACCAACAGAATTTTAAACGACACGAAGCCATACGGCAATATCCTTGATTTCAGAGGACAGCAAGATGCTGTTGATGAGGCTATCGCATTGTTCTCTGGCGAAAAGAATGGAGATGTTGCTCGTCAGGTATGGCTTGTGGAGCCTGCAGAGGTCATCATACAAAAATACTGCAAGGCTGTGAATGATTTGCGTAACTTCATGCATTTGCAGAATCTGGAGTTTAAACCTGAAGAGGTGGCTAACCTAAAAGGCGATGATGCTAAGGCGGGCTTCATTAACTATTTCAAGGAGGTGCAGCGATACAAGACCCAGTTGGATCAATACACGGACCTTGTGAAGGTTGATCATAATGAGAATCCTTGGATGGCAAGTGAACCTGCTGCCACAACGACATACGGCTTCTATAGTGATGATGAACTGCGTGCATTCCGTGGTGCATATCTTGATGTAGCCAAACAATTGAAGACAAAACGCGAAAGTAACGATACACCAGTCTCTACAGAGATTGAGGATTTGGATTTCGAGTTCGTCCTGTTTGCTTCGGCTCTGATAGACTATGATTATATCATGGAGTTGATAAGCCGCTATGTGGGTGCCCCCTCTATGCAGAAGATGACAAAGGAGCAATTGGTAAATCTAATTTGTTCCAGTGCCAACCTCATAGACGAGCGTGAAGACATCATTGACTATATTGACGACTTAGATGCCAAAGGTGTGAATGGCAAGACTGAGAGGGAAATAGAGCAGGGCTACGAACTCTTCAAAAAAGACAAGTTTACCAAAGCAATTTCTTCCATTGCCGAGAAACATCAATTAGATATTGAGGCCGTTCAGACTTTTGTCAATGAAATCGTGGAGCGAAGAATTTTTGACGGAGAGAAACTTTACGACCTGATTGCACCTTTAGAATTAGGTTGGAAAGATCGTGCTCGAAAGGAAGAGGAATTAATGAAAGACTTGATTCCTTTACTGAAACGAATGGCAGGAGGCCAGAAGATTTCTGGACTCTCAGCTTATGAAGAGTAATGGGAGGATTAAAGATATGAATATTGAAAAGAAACTTATCCCATTACTCCGTTTCCCTGAATTCCAAGGAAAAGGTGAATGGACAATAAAAAAAATAGGTGAAATCTCAACATCTTTCTCTGGAGGCACTCCTATAGCGAGTACAAAAGAGTATTATGGAGGTAATATTCCTTTTATACGGTCTGGCGAAATAAATAATGACCATACAACATTATCATTGACGCAGATGGGACTAGATAATTCATCTGCAAGAATAGTAGAGAAAGGGACTTTATTGTATGCTTTATATGGAGCAACAAGTGGAGAAGTTGCTATATCAAAAATACAAGGTGCAATAAACCAAGCCATTTTAGCAATTATTCCACATGATGATGTAAATGTAGCTTTCATATATCATTATTTGAAGAAAAATAAAGAGAATATTGTTAGTAATTATATTCAAGGAGGACAAGGAAACCTTTCTAGTGCTATCATAAATGCATTGCCAATTGCTATTCCATCTTTGATAGAACAGTCAAAAATAGCAGGATGTTTATCTTCTATTGACTTTGATATTTCTTCCATGAAAGAAAAAGTAGAACAATTAAAGGGGCATAAAAAAAGCCTTATGCAAAAGTTGTTCCCACAAGAAGGCAAAAATGTTCCTGAGTGTCGCTTTTCTGATTTTAAAGAAGATAGTGCATGGGAGAAAAGAGAGTTTAAAGAGATAATTAAGGTAAACTCAGGAAGAGATTATAAGCACCTAAGTTCAGGAAATATTCCTGTTTATGGAACTGGCGGTTATATGCTAAGCGTGAATGGAAAACTGTCAGATAAGGATGCCGTTGGTATTGGACGAAAAGGAACAATTGATAGACCTCAATATCTTAAAGCACCATTTTGGACAGTAGATACATTATTCTTCTTAACAAATTGTGATGGTTACGATATCGAGTTCATTTATTATCTTTCGCAGATTATTCAGTGGAAAAAATATGGAGAACAAACTGGTGTACCAAGCCTTTCCAAAAATTCCATTGAAAGACTTGAGGTAGTAGTGCCTACAAATATCGAAGAACAAAAGAGAATTGCTAGTGCTCTTTCTTCTTTGGATGAAGAGATAACACTATTAGAAAAGAAAGTGTCCTTATTAGAGAGTCACAAGAATGGATTAATGCAACAACTATTTCCCCAAATATAACAACTATGAATTATAGACAAATTGCAAAAGAAATCAAGGATGCAAATGAAAATATTTTTTTGATATATGCATTCAATGGAACAGGAAAAACTCAACTTTCTGTAGCCTATAAAGATATAACGAAGACAAAAGATGATGAGCATACCGGTGTTTACTATAATGCCTTTAGTGAAGACTTGTTTGTATGGGACAATGATGAGGATAACGATAATGCCGATATCAAATTGACGGTTCTACCAAGTAGTTTGAATGAACATCACTCATTCATGCTATCAACGGAAAAAGACGAAGAAACTGGTGACCTGATTTTCCCAATACAAAGAAAACTGAAAATGTATAATCCTCAATACACTTTCAGAATTAATCGGTTTTATACAGACAAAGCCAAAAAGGTAGTTGATGAGGAAAAAGGTATTGCATCTTTTTCTTTCTTTGCAAAAGATGACAAAGAGCAAAAGTATCCAATTAAAATTTCAAGAGGTGAAGAACGCATATTTGTTTGGTGTTTCTTTCTAGCATTGATAGAAGAGATCGGAGTGGATAGTGAATATATCTTTATTGACGACCCTGTTTCAAGTCTTGATGATCATAATATTTTTATCACAGCCTTTTCTTTATTCGAACTTATAGAAAGGTTTTATGATAAAAGAAAGATAATTATTACAACTCACCACATTGGTTTTGCAACAATCTTAGGTAATTGGCTGTCAGATCCAAACAATCCTTTTAGAGGTATCAAAGGTCTTAATAAATACGCATTAAGAGGCCTAACAAATGAAAAGGGGGAATGTTCTTTAGTTAGTTTTGAAAGACAAGCGATTTGGTTATATCATTTGCGAATGCTTCAAGTCTTAGATAGTGCAATACAAGAGGATGATAAGACTGGGAATGGTATAGAAGTGTATCATATGGCTATTTTAAGGCAGGTGTTAGAGAATATTTCATCATTTTTAGGGGTTGGAAGAATTGGCTATGTTTTGGAAGAAATTGGATTTACCAAAGAAGAGGCAAATAGAATTGCATTAGAAGACAATGCATTAACACATAGGAATGTTTATTTCCCTCAATCGGATATAATGGTCCCAGAACATAAAAAAATGTTGAAAGACGTTTTTAAAAAGATTTCAGAAAAGTATCATTTTCAATATAAAAAGTAGCAATACATGGTTGCAAGTACACAACAAAGGTTAGGTAAGACCCTATGGAATATTGCCAATAATTTACGTGGGTCTATGATGGCAGATGATTTCCGCGACTACATGTTGTCGTTCATCTTTTGGAAATATTTGTCAGACAATTATATTGATGCTGCGAAAAAAGAACTTGGGATAGAGTATCCAGAATTATCAAAGGATTGCTTGCGCCAATTAAAGATTGCAACACCTTTGCAAAAGTGGTATAAAGACAATCCTAAAGATATCGATTTGTTCCAAAAGCAAATGCGACGCAAGTTGCACTACGTTATAGAACCACAAGATTTATGGGATAATATTGCTGAAATGGCAAGAACTCATGATGATGAATTGTTGTCCGCTTTAGAGCATGGCTTCAAGCATATAGCGGAGGACTCTTTTGAAACTTCATTTGATGGATTGTTTTCCGAAATTAATTTAAATTCCGAGAAATTAGGAAAGCAACACTCAGATCGTAATGCGCTATTATGTAAGGTTATTAATACGATTGTTGACGGTTTGAAAGATTTCTCCACAGAAAATGACTCATTAGGTGATGCCTACGAATACTTGATAAGTCAGTTTGCTGCCGGATCTGGTCAAAAGGCTGGTGAGTTCTATACACCACAGATGATCTCGAATATTCTTTCACGTA
>JAEEGK010002189.1_pt1 | contig 48808 bp, 43 predicted proteins | sample 8958771 | NCBI WGS metagenome assembly JAEEGK01 (sample SAMN16246547, study PRJNA631951) | gut metagenome | biome: gut microbiome; feature: rumen; material: SC-attached | host: Bos | place: Iran: Karaj | collected 2018-10 | reverse complement strand
GCACTTTCCGTAGAAGGCATCTGGCAGGGCCTGAAGGTCTTCGAGGGATACGACATCGACACCTCTCTCTTCTCGAAGCGCGACATGAAAAACATGAAGCGCACCACCAGAAAATATGGTCACTGTCTCGGACACCGCAAGGGCGTTCATGGCGAGGAGTTGCTGGGCTATCTTACCTCTCGCAAGCTGATCTATCTGCCCTGCTACAAGTGGGTGTTGGAGAACAAACTGCAGAAGCTGGTAACAGCCATCCGCATCATTTCGAAGAACAAACCCGTGGTGCTGCTCGACTACAACACCAATCCTGACCCTTACAACCCCAAGAGCCCTCTCTCGCACGCTTCGCTCATCAAGGCTTACATCGAAGGTAACTATCCTGAGTGAGCAGCCACCTCTGACCGCGTGCAGATATGAGTGAAATTACAAAAAACGGACTTTCAAAGGGAAAACATTTGCAAAAATGAACAACAGCTTTTTCTCCACATTAAAAGAAGAGCAAGGCCGACTGGACCAGGAGAGACTCTTTACGGCATCCTCTTTTGCATTCGAGTCATTTGAACGATTCTTCAGCGCAACTGGAATCAAAAAGTATCACTGGCTACAACATTTGGCCTTTCCGGCTAGTTGCCAGCACATGTGCCTTGCCTATAAGTCAATCGTTCTAAGCATGTACCTATGTCCCATCAACGGAGACACCATCTATGTTAGCCGAGATGAAATCAACCATTACGCACAATTCAGGAACTCCAACCAGTTGACAACCGTCCTTATTCCTATTTCGTTGGAAACACTCCAGCCCATCGAGGACGGATTGCTGCTCGATCCCACTACACTTCAGTCGATTGATATGGAAACCATCAACGCAGAGAATAAAGTGTATGTCATGTCGCCATGGGAAGTACAGACGATGGCATGGTTCAATGTAGCCGACTACATGAATCAAAATGGCTATCGGCTGTGTGAAGTAACGAACATTCCTGAACTCTACCCACAAATTGTTGCCTATACACCCGAAGGCAATATGTGCAAGGTCATCATCAAGGCGGTCTCCATTGGCGAGAAGGACGATGTGCATGAGTATAATGTGCCAATGGGATCGAATTTCAAAGATCTTGAAGGTTATTTTGTTTACGTATGGTTCTCAAATGTCTACAACACACTTGATTTTAACGAGACGTATTTGTTGAGAGACGGCGGTCAGTTCTCTAGTCCCATCGAACTGATCCCTTTGTCGGAGGTCAGTTCCCGTTATCCTAACATCCATTTGAACATCAGCTATTTCGATACAGATGAGCAGTGAACAGAAACCAACCAATAGTAATCTTCAAAACGAAGCGCGGCAGCGTAATCTGCTGCGCTTCGTCCATGCCCAGGACAGAGGAGGCATCTACGACGACACAGGCACTTATGCACAGGCCCTCCAAGAAGTGAAGGCCGGACATAAGCGTGGGCACTGGATGTGGTATGTGTTTCCGCAGATGAAAGGCTTGGGCCATAGCGAAATTGCCAACTTCTACGGCATCAACGGCCGTGAAGAGGCATATGCATACATCGCCCATCCTGTACTGAGAGACCGATTGGTAGAAATCTCCGAAGCGGTGCTCAACAGCGACCACTCCGCCTACGACATCTTTGGCAGCGACGTCATCAAGTTCCGCGCCTGCATACTACTCTTCGCCACCGTTTGCGACATCCCTGTCTTCAAGCAAATCAAAAGCAAATACCGGTGGTAACACAACAACATAATTAGCAATTCCCCCGATCACACTTTCCATAGGTGGTCGGGGGGATTTTTTCTTCTATAAAGGTACTGTATACCTATTACATCGCCTTTTATTATTATCAATCTTAATACAATATCTATAATAATAACAAGATAATTAACTCAAAAATTAAAGGTCTCTCACTTTTACAAGGCTCTGCCACATGTCATACAGTTTATACCCTTTGTACGTAAAATACATGTATCCATTATACTCGTTCGTGCCTCCGTCCCGTGTATTTATTGATTTCATGTATTTTGATAAGGTCATTACTTCTCCTTCTACCAGAATTCCATTATTTTGGACTTGAAAAGATTTGTTGTTTCTTGTACATTTAATAATATCACCATCAAGAATCCCCAAAAAATCTAATCGGCAATTGGGGACCTTAAATTCACCTATTTCACCATTATCAAGTTTATATCTTTTCCCCTGATAGCACATTTCAGCATCAGGGAACTCGACCAAAAGCCCTTTAAATATTTCAACAATAAGAGAAAGATTCGCTTGAATCCACTCCTGACCGCCTTTTTGGCCAGAGAACAGACCTTCTTCTTCATCGTGCAAAAGAATATTCTTTTCTCTAAACACATGGGATAATCTTTTTTCTATTTCCTTATATGATTTAGAGAACATCACTATTCTGTCATAAAATGGATACGTTGGGGGTGTAGAATTACTCTGAACCCTTTTTCTTTGGAAAGGATTAATTGTAATTCCATATTTGTACATGTTTTCACGCTCATATAGTTTATTCGTAAATAAATAAACGATTCCCACATTGTCTTTGGTTGTTCTATTCTTTCTTGTCATAATTCTATTAATTTATGTTTGCGATTTTTTTAAAAAAGACTATGCGATTCAAATTGGAAGGCCAATTTATAGCAATCGAAGGCAATATCTGCGGTATAGTTACAAAAGTCTTTTCTTTCATTGAATTAATGGACACAATTGTTCAGCCTGGCTCTGCAAAGAGCAGCCGCTATGCCAGGTGCTTGCTGCTGCGCCAGCCATACACCATGACGACGAGGAAGCAGATGAAGGGCAGGACGAATGAGGCATTCGTGGCGGGATAGCCACCCAGCACAGTGCCTTGGTCGATGATCATGGCCTGCAGCGGGGGCAGCACGGAGCCGCCAAGGATGGCCATGATGAGTCCTGCTGCTCCGAACTTGGCATCGTCGCCAAGACCGTCGAGGGCAATGCCATAGATGGTCGGGAACATGAGCGACATGCAACCGCTTACGCATACGAGACAATAGACGCCCATTCGATTCTGGAACACGATGACACCCAAGGTAAACACCATTGCCAGCACGGCGAAGATGGCAAGCAACTTGGCCGGCTTCAGCCACTTCATGAGATAGGTGGCAATGAAGCGCGAACAGATGAAGAACAACATCGCAAAGATATTGAAGCGCTGCGACAGCACCTCTGCACTCTGCTCGTCCATGCCTTCCGCCATAAACACACGCGTACCATACTGAATAATAAACGTCCAGCACATGATCTGTGCACCCACGTAGAAGAACTGGGCAATGACGCCTTCGCGGTAGTACTTCAGCGAGAAGATGCGCTTCAGCGTTGGCAGGAAGTTGATGTCGTGACTCTGGTCGCCGTTCTTGGGCATCTTGGAAAAATAGATGATGAGGAACATCACTACGATGACCAATCCAATGATGAGATAGGGCGAGATGAGCACACTCAGGTCAGCGTTCTTCAATGCATCGAACTCTGCATCGCCCAGCGTGGCCCGTTCGTCGCTGCTCATCGGATTGAGCTTGGCCTGTATGAAGTTCATCGCGACGAACATGCCAATGATAGAGCCGCAGGGGTTGAAGCATTGTGCCATGTTCAGTCGGCGAGTGGCAGTCTCCTCGGGACCCATCGTGAGGATATAAGGATTACAACTGGTTTCGAGGAACGACAATCCACAGGTCATGATGAAATAGGCGATGAGGAAGCATCCATAGATGCCCACGGCCTTTGCCGGGAAGAACAGGAGTGCACCTGCGGCATAGAGTCCCAGTCCCATCAACACGCCTGCCTTGTAGGAGAACTTGCGGATGAAGATGGCGGCGGGGAATGCCATACAGAAATAACCGCCATAGAAGGCCACCTGCACCAAAGCGCCTTCCGTAACGCTCATACGGAAGATCTTCGAGAAGGCTTTCACCATGGGGTTTGTAATGTCGTTGGCAAATCCCCACAGAGCGAAACAGAACGTAACAAGGATGAACGGGATGAGGAAGCTCACGCCATCCTTGGTAATCAATGAAGTTTGTTGCTTTTCCATTATTTACTTTCAATTATCCATTTTCAACTACTTATACATCGGCCCGAAGTTCTTGCAGGCGCGATAGTCGGCACCCTCCTTGTCCATGCCGAACGCATTCCAAGCGGCAGGACGGAAGATATCCTTGTCCTCGATGTTGTGCATGCAGACGGGGATGCGCAGGATGGAACAGAGCGTCAGCACATCGGCACCGATGTGGCCATAGGCGATGGCTCCGTGGTTGGCACCCCAGCAGTTCATGACGGAATACACATCCTTGAAGCAATCCTTCTTCTCGTCGAGGCGCGGCACAAACCATGTCGTGGGCCAAGTGGGATCGGTGCGGCGGTCGAGGACGTCATGAATCTCGGCGGGCAGTTCCACCGTCCAGCCCTCTGCAAGCTGCAGCACGGGACCGAGGCCTTCCACCATGTTCATGCGCATCATCGTCATCGGCATACCGCCACGACTCACGAAATGGCTCGAATAGCCACCACCGCGGAAGTAGTCGCGGTCGGCAGGCATCCAACTGGTTGCCTTCAGGCAGGCCTCCACATCGGCATTGGTGAGTTCCCAGTGGGGTTTCATTGTAGGATTGCCATCTTTGTCAGTCATTGCACCCGTAGCATCGAGCGTCGTGGCACCGCTGTTAATCAAGTGGATGAAGCCGCCAGCAGCCATGCCTTCGGGACGATGGCCCGTGACGCGCTCCACAGCATCTGGACTCCAATAGGTGCGAATGTCAGAGAACATCACACCCCGATTGGTGAGCAGATGTCCGAAAAGCATCGTCATGCCGTTGAGGAAGTCGTTCTCCGTAGCGAGCACATCAGCCTCGCGCGGTCCGTTCCAGTCGAACGACGTGCAGAGCATCGACTCGGGGAAGTCGAAGTTAGGCTTGTAGTCGGTCCACTGGCGCTGTCCTTGCACACCGCCTGCAATGGCGTTGTGGCCCAGTGCCTCTTCCTTATAGCCCATCTCGCGCAGCCGCTCGTTGCCATGCATGAGGTCGCGGATGATCATCATCGTCTTCACGGTGAACTCCCAGTCCTCATCCTTCTCCTGACGGTTCTTACCCTTACCCTTGCCGTTGAACGTGGTCATAGGTGTGCCGGGGAAGAGCGGACGGTCTTCGTTGTAGTCGTGGCCTTCCTGCGGCTTGCAGTATTTCTCCACCCACTCCATCGCTTTCTTAAACTCCTCGGGATCGAAGATGTTGAAGTCCACGCGGCGCAGAATTTCCACCAGCGACACATACTCCGTGCGCATGCCGAGATAGTGCTGCAGGAAGTCGGCGTTCACGATGCTTCCGGCAATGCCCATGCAGGTATTGCCCAACGACAGATACGACTTGCCGCGCATCGTAGCAACGGCCTGGGCGGCGCGGGCAAAGCGCAATATCTTCTCTGCTACGTCGGCAGGAATGGTGTTATCGTCGAGGTCCTGCACGTCGTGACCGTAGATGCCAAAGGCGGGCAGTCCCTTCTGGGCATGTGCGGCGAGCACGGCAGCCAGATAGACGGCACCCGGGCGCTCCGTTCCGTTGAATCCCCACACAGCCTTCGGGTAGTGCGGGTTCATGTCCATCGTCTCCGAGCCGTAGCACCAGCAGGAGGTCACAGTGATGGTACTTCCCACGCCCTCGCGCTCGAACTTCTCGGCACAGGCCGCACTCTCTGCCACACGGCCGATGGTGCCGTCGGCAATGACGCACTCCACCGGTGAGCCGTCGCCATTCTTGAGATGGGTCTCAATGAGATTCTTCACAGCATTGGCCAAAGCCATGGTTTTCACTTCCAAACTCTCTCGCACACCGCCCTGACGACCGTCGATGGTAGGACGTATGCCAATCTTAGGATATTTCATAGTTGATAGTTGATAGTTGATAGTTTCTAACTTGCAAAAATAATGAAATAAATCGAAACTCGTGCAGCCATTTGCACTTTTTAACCCAACAGAATGAAAAACGCCCCTGCCCGACTCTCCCGAGCCAGACAGAGACTGATTATCGATGCATCTTTCTTACTAACTAATCAAGTGCCAGCTAACAGGCACTTTTCTTACGTACCTAAATTGAAACGTAGTTTCTGACTTCCCTCCAGAAAGGAGGGATAAAGGGGCGGGCCTACTTAGGTCAGCGTTTGCCCTGACGCGACCAGTGACAGACCAAATGCAGCATGACGTAGTGGGGCAGCGAGCGATAGCATGTCACGGTGCGGCCCATAGCGTTGATGTCGTAGTGGGTATCAGACAACTGATGCAACAGGTCGAACGTTTCGACACGGGCAATCAGCTTGCCCTTTAGGAACGGTTGGCTCAGCGAGGCGTTGACGACGAAATCGTTGGTGTTGAGTTGCGCGCTACCGTAGCCGCGGCGGCCGTACATCGTAGCATCGGCGGCAAGCGTCAGCCCACCGATTTTCTGTCCCCAAAGAGCAGGTGTGGTATAAGTGGCTTCGAGGCCGTAGTGATAGTCAAGGGCGTTTAGCGTGGCGAAATCATACATTTTGCCATCACTATGGCGCCAGTTGACATAGCCCACGGCGCGGATGTTCAATGTCTTCCGGTGAAAGCGGATGTTGCCGCCGCTATTCAACGAGAGGGTATTCACGGTGTTCAGATGGCTCTCCAGCATGTCTGCCAACATGGCATAGTCTTTGGCATGGTTCCAGTCGATGCCCGCATTGACGTGCCACGTCCAATGGCGCTTCTTGCCGATGTTATGGTCTGTGCTAAAGTCGGCGTGCGCCGTGTAGGCACCACTGGTATTCATGGGTTTGAAGGTACTGATGCCTGTCGTGGGGTCGTAGGCGAGTGACTGGGCGATGTCGCGATGATGATAGCTGAACGAGACCGAGGCATGGTACATGTCACCAGCCACTTCACTGCCTTCGTAATAGCGAAAGCCGAGGTTCGTCCGTGCAGAAGGCTTCAGGTCAGGGTTGCCCAACTTCACGACGAGCGGCTGGCTATCGTCGCGATAGCTGATGCGATCGAGCATTTCGGCTTCCGTCTGCTTGTAGCTGATGTGGGCCTGTAGGTCGCGACGTCCGTCATTCCATACGTTGCGGTAACGGAAAGAAGGATTGGGAAAGATGGCCGTCTGACGCGCCAGCGTGTCGAGACTCCCACGCTGGTAGTGGAGTTTGTAAAAATGCATGGGCACCTGCAGTTCTAAGCGCCAGCGGTCGTAGTTCACTTTCATGTGGGCAATAGAATGGGTATATTGAGCCGATTTGCTCAGGCTGAACGACATGTCATTCTGTCGTGTAGTGGTACGAATCTCATAAGAATTGGCAGGGTCCAGAATGGCTGCAAGGGCATCGATTTGCGAAGGAAGGAGCGGGTCGGTGGGTTCGGCTTCTCCCGAAGAGCCTACAATTGAGGCTGGGTGGTAGAGGTTGTCGCGGCTATGGATGCGATGATAGACCAAAAGATCGGAAATGCCGAAGTGCAGGTTCTGAGCCAGTTCCCTGCCAAAGCCGAGACTGAGGAGAGCTGAAGAAGTGCGTGAGAACAGGCTGTTGGCATTGCGTGTCTCCACACTCTTGTCACCTTGGTACCTTGTTACTTTGAACAAATCTGCCTGCTCGCCTTCATCGTTGCTACGACCTAGATGAGTGTAGAAGTCAACGTGCTGGTTCCTCTTCCCTACCCTGACGCTGCCTTGGGCATCGAAATTGGCTGCCCACTTTGTACCGTTGCTGATACCTACGGAGCGCTGTGCGATGCTGAGCGTGTCGGTAATTTCTTCAAAGGCTGAATGGGATGCACCGTTGCGACGTGCGTGGTTGAAGTCGGCTTCAATGTAAAGATACGTAGGCGCCTTCATCGTCAGTGTGTTATGAAGCGACCACTGGTGGTTACCCATCTTGCTGAACGACTCTGTGAAAGCCGTAGGCGTAAGAGCACCCAAGAACCGCTCTTGATGTTGAGTCATGGTCTGTGCGTCGGTAGTAGAGGTGTATTCCCCGCGCAGTGTCTCCTTTACCTTGTCGCCTTCAGAATGGTAGCTGAGTTCTGAAGCCGCACTGCGCGTTGTAATGATGGAACGAGGCATGCGTGCCGGACTCCATTGCCCCGTCTGCCCTGCATGTCTCGTCTCGTTCACGTTGTTGGCATTGGCCAGCACGGTGAATCGCAGTTTGTCGGTGAAGCCCAGCAGGAAGCCACGCCCCAGCCATCGTTCCTCGGTGCCGCCGGCTGCTTCCACGTTGGCAATGTAGCCCTGGCTGTATTCGTCCTTCAGGTTTACGTCCATCACATAGCGACGCGGATCGACATCGTAGCCCAATGCCTCACTCCTGTCTGTCTGCTTCTCATAGACCTTCAAGTTTTTCACCGTGTAATACGGCAGGTTCTCCATCAACACCTTCTTATTTCCACCGAAGAACGAGCGCGAGCCCAATAGTAGTTCGTCAACCTTGCGCCCATTGACGAAGATTTCGCCCTTGTCATTCAACGTCACGCCAGGCAGTTGGCGGATGAGGTCGTCGAGCATCGAACCCTCAGGCAGTTGGAAGGCCGTAGCATCGTAGACAAGGGTGTCGCCGCGATAGTAGAATTTCACGCGAGTGGCCGTCACCACCACTTCGTCGAGGTTCAGGCTGCGCGTCTTGCGCATCTGCAATGTTCCTATGTCGATGTCTTCGGTTGCCTGTCGTCCTACCGACACCCGTTTCCACACGTCGTCATAACCCTTCATCTGGGCATGGACCAGATAGTCGCATCCCGTCCTGACCTTGATTCCAAAGTGTGCCTTGGTGATGCGATTATCACCATTGAGGAAAAGTATCATCTTCAGCGAGTCGGCAATCACGACCGAGTCGGCTGTCAGCACCGACACCTTCGCTTTGGGGAGGGGCCGTTTCAGGAAACCATCTTCCACATCACCTGACAGGTCGACGGTTTGCACCTTCGGCGCTTGCCGTTTCTTCATCTGCACGGTGATGTGTCGCCCACGCACCTTCACCTTCACTGGCAGCCCTCGGCAGAGTCGCTTCACGGCATCGGGCGCCGCGAGTCCCGTGACCTTGGCCGTGGTATGCAACTTGTCGAGCCCATCGGAGAGAATGTCGATGGTGTATTCTGACTGGCTGCGGCTGACGGTCTGCAGGGCGTCGAGCAATGGTGCATCGCGAAAGGTCTGTGCCACAGCGCTGCTGAACGAGAGTAGCGATAGTGTGAGCAGAAAGAAAAATATCTTTTGTTTCTTCATTTCTTCTTCGGTTGTTTGCTTAATCGGTACACCACATGCAGCAGGGCGTAGCGGGGCATGACGTTGGTCCAAGTCTCTGTGCGTCCCTGTGCATTGAGGGTTCGTGTGACGTTGCTGAACTGGCCAAGCAGGTCGAAGCCGTCGAACAGGACGAGGAGCTTGCCCTTGAAGAAGGGACGCGAGAGGCGGGCATTCCACACCAGATCGTTGGTGTTCAGCAACTTATCGGCATAGCCCGTGCGAGAATAGAGGGTGAGGTCGGTAGAGAGGTCAAGCTTCCACGGCAGCTTCAAGATGGCGGCGAGCGAGGTGCGACAGGTAAAGGCGCTGAAGTCTTGGAAGTCCTGACGGTCGCTGGTGAGGCGTTCCCACACAGGTTGACAAACAAGGTCGAAGTGGTGGCGCCCGATGTCGGCCTTGAAGGAAGGCAACAGCGAGAGGGCGAGGCGTCTGACTTTAGAACGCTGGGGACCAGTCGACATCGCTGCATCATTGGTCGTTGTACCCACGAGGTCGACGCTCTGGCTGTGAGTGACGTGGAAGGGGATGTCGAGATTCAACTTCTTGGCCGAGTCGAGCGCACAGTGGAAGGTGTAGCCGGCATCGGTGGTGTAGTTGCCGTTGACGTTTTCCGGTCGGTAGGTGCGTGCACCCGTCCGGGTATCGTAGGTACAGCCCATCGCGATGGCATTGAAAGTGCGCTTTTGGTGCCATTCCATGTAGTGATAGCCTCGCTTGAACCTATAGACGCCATTTACACCGAAGTCGGGCGTGACTGACGGATGCAGGCGGGTGTTGCCCAGCCGGATGTTCATCGGGTCGGTGTCGTCGCGCAGGTCGATGCGTTGTTCCAATGCGGGCAGCGCCTGACGAATGCCCATGGTCATCCCGATTTGGTGGCCGCCCTCGATGTCGAGGTAGGTGTTGTCGTCCATGGTGATGCTGACGGCAGTGCGGCAGAGCGTAGTGTCGATGCTGCCGCGCTGGTAGTCGAGGTGCTGCTGATGCAAGGTGACGTTGCCGTTGAGCAGCGTCCATATCTGACCATATTTGGCCTTGTTGAACTTGTAGCCGAGGTTGAGGTCCAGCCTATGGCTGTTCTCGCGCAAGCGGCTGTCGAAAGTGTTCGTGCTGTCCATCACCTGCTGGTATTCGGTCATGGAGGGCAGGTCGTCAATGACGGATGGTTCTTCGCTCAAGCGGTCGAGCAGGTAGAGCGACGAGCGGCGGTGGCGCCAGTTATGGGTGAAGTAGTAGGTGGCATGGATGGAGCGCCAGCCCTCGCCCAAGGGAATGTTGTAGCCCGCTGTGGCTTGGATAGTTCCGTTGCGATCGGGGTGGTTGTCGGTGAAGTGGTGCTGATGGGTGGGCGGCTGCGACGACGAGGCTCCATAATCTACCGTCTGCCGATTGAAGAGATGTTCGTCGCGGTCGCTGTAGCTGATGGTTGCACCGAGGCGCAGGTTCTCGTTGGAGTGCGGAATCTTGATGGTAGCCCCAGTGTTGAACGTGCCCTCCAGAGCATGTCCACGGCCGAGGCCCTGCTGCAGAATGCGGTTGACGAGCGTGTCGCGCAGGTTGACGCGTGAGGCATTGGGACTGAACAACTCGTCGAGCAACCGTCGGCTGACATCGGCCACAGGCGCGTTGAAGGTGGCCGAGGCAAAGTCGGAGCTGTGGTTGAAGTGATGGTATTTCAGGTTGGGACTGATGTGCCAGCGCACACTCTTGTGATTGCGGTAGAAGTCATGATAGGAACTCAGGCGCAGGTCTTCGTTGCGACTGTTGCTGAAGCAGTGGTCGTAGAGATCTCCCGATGGCAGGAAGTTCTGTCGCACGGTGCGCGTCTCGCCTTCCGTCCGCTGGTGGTTGACTGAGGCATCGCCATGATACTCCCATCGCTTGTTACGCTCGCTGACCAAGAAGCTGAGGTCGGCACGCTCCGTGCGACGCAGGGCGTTGCCAGCACGCTGCCAGCCACCGCTCTCGCCTGGTTGGCTGTCGTCGTCGAGGTTGTTGGCGTTGGCAACAATGGCCAGTCGCGAGAAGTCGCTGTGGCGCATGGCGAAGAGGCGGGCCAGGTAGCGAGCCCCCTCCGAACCTCCCCCCGTAGGGGAGGCTCCTGCTTCGGCATTGGCTATCCAGCCTATCATGAACTCCTTCTTCAGCCGCACGTCGATGACGTGATGCTGCGTCTGACGGTCCTTGATGCCGAGCCACTCGTTCTCGTCGGTCTGCTTGTCGTAGATGGCGATGTCCTTCACGGTGTAGGCAGGCAGGTTTTCGAGCATGAGCTTGCGGTCGTTGCTGAAGAACTGCTTGCCGTTGAGGAGCAGGTCGTCGACGAACTTGCCCTCGTGATAGATGCGGCCGTCGCGCTTCAACTCCACGCCAGGCAACTGACCGATGAGGGCATCGAGCATGGAGCCTTCGGCCAGGATAAAAGCATCGGCATTGTAGATGATGGTATCACCCTTATAGTAGAACTTCACTCGGGAGGCCGTGACCGGCACTTCGGGCAGTGTGGTTGAGACGGGAGCCAGATAGAGAGGGGGTAGCGCACGCTCATGCTCGCGACGCCCTATGCGCTCCAGCTTGTAGTCTACGTAGGTCGTGCGGTGACCCACATAGCTGATGCGGAAAATATACTTGGCGGGCACGGCTGGCACCGTGAAACTGAATTCACTGGTCTCCCACTCGTAGACCTTCCCATCTCCACTACTGCCCCAGTAGTGATGCTTGGCGACAGCCTGCTGCAACACGGTGCTGTCGGCATCGAGCATTTCCACGGTGGCACCAATCAGATCTCTGTGCGCACGAACATCCTGCACGTTTCCATTCAGCTTCAGCTTTCTGACCTCCCGCCGCTTGTCGTATTGCACGGTGATTTTCCGACCGTTCACCTTTACTTTTACTGGCAGCCCTTGGCAGAGTCGCTTCACGGCTTCGGGTGCCGGGAGCCCCGCCACATGGGCCTTCGTACGCAGGTCGCCGAGACCGTCGGACAGGATGTCGATGGTGTATTCCTTCTGGCTGCGACTGATGCTCTGCAGGGCTGGGAGCAGGGAGACAAATCTGTCCTGCTGAGCCAGCGACGCTGTCGGAAGCACGGTGTTCAGGGTCGTAATGAATAATAAAAATATAAAAAGGTGCGACTGCTTCTTCATGTCTTCATCTCCTACAAGTATGATTATTCCTCTTCCTTCATCTCCTCCTCCACGACAATAGTATCGCTTTGCAAACTCAAGCTCAGGCCGTCGAAGGCATTCAGGCGGTCGAGGAAGTCGGCAAGCGATGCGGCAGGTTGCCATGTCATGATGAGTTTCATGCCGCGCAGGTCAGCATTGCGGAAGCTGACGGCCTTGCCATAGTGAGCAGCGACCACGGTGAGGATGCTATCGAGCGGCACATTGTCGAAGGCGACAGGAATTTCCTCATTCTGTATAGGTGTTACCATTTCCACGCTTTGAGTACATTCACCGCTCTCACCTTTTGGAGAAGAATTGGGGGTGAGGCTCATCCATGCGGCAACTGCGATGCCGGCAAGGAAGAGGGCACCAACGAATATGGCCGCGACACGCAGCCAGCGATGCGATGGTTTTACGGCAAGGCCCATGGTCTGCTCAAACCGCTTCCACGCTGCTTGGGCATCGAGCTCGCTGTCGAGGTCGTCCATTATGGCCTCCAGCTGCTCATCGGAATAGTTTTCGGGGTGTTCCTGCATGTCGAGAAACAGCCTCCTCTGTTCGTCAGAAGGTATCATTGCATTTTCGGATTAAATTGTTTCTTGATTTCGTTGAGTGCATGCGAGAGATGTTTCCATACCGCCACGCGGCTGATGCCTTCGGCCGCGGCTATCTCGTTGTAGTGAAGGCCGAGTGTGAAGCGCTGGTGAAGGATGCGTTGCTCCTGCTCCGACAGATGGCTGGCCGCAAACGACATGATGTCGGAAAGCAACTCGTCGTCGGCATCTGCAGCGTCGGCAGACGCCATGACAGCCAGTTGGTCGGCCTGCACCGTGCTGGATAGGCTCTGCCCCGGCACCCGCCTGAGCAACTTCAGGCAACGGTTGCGAACACTCGTCAACAGATAGCGTTCAGCAGCACCGTCCTCCCAGTCGCCTGTGCCGGCGGAGAGTGCCGTCCGTCCGCGCAACAAGCTCTCGAAGATGTCGCTGATGACGTCCTCGCCAGCCTGCTCGTCGTAGAGTATCGTGCGAGCCACACGCTGCATCTTTCCGTAATGCTGCATGAACAGCCTCGCCAGTGTTTCTTGTCCCATGTTCTTTTCGTTCGATAACAATCTGTCTATATAACCCCGCAGGCACCCGAAATGCTAACCCTCATGAGGCTTTTTCTTTGCAAAAATACAAAAAAAGATAGATACTTCATAAACTTTAAACAATTCTTCGTACCTTTGCAACGATGTTTGAAAAGGAAATAGAAGTCTACGAGCTTGTCCGGCAAGCATGTAGGACGAACTGGCGCAGAAGCATCACAACTCCCTCACTATATTGTTTTTCTAAGACTTCGCTTACAGTTCTCTTTCTGTCACTAGATGTCACCCTCGTTAAAAATTATTATAAGATGATTATGATGGCATGATTTTTGAAAGATAATAATTATCTTTGCGACAAACAACGAAAAACAAATGGCAATAGGAAAATGGATTGGAGGCTTCCTGGGGTTTATTACAGCAGGACCGTTGGGAGCACTGTTGGGCTATGTGTTGGGATCTCTCTTCGATGGGGGACTGGACTTGGTGAACGGCCCCGACAACAACTATAACAACCGCGAATACGACGACAGCGACGCCTATCGACGCTATCAGGAGTATCGGCAGCGGCAGACGTATGAGGGACAGCGCAACTCGTTCCTGTTCTCGCTGCTGGTGCTGGCAGCCTATATCATTCGTGCCGATGGCAAGGTGATGCACTCGGAGATGGAGTTGCTGCGCAACTTCCTGCGCCAGAACTTCGGACCGCAGGCGGTGACGCAGGGTGAGGATATCGTGAAAAAGCTGTTCGAACGGCAGAAGCAAGAGGGTGCAGCTTATCGTAACACGATTCGCCAGGCTTGTCAGCAGATTGCTATGAACATGGACTATTCGCAGCGGCTGCAGCTGGTGAGTTTCCTGGTGACGATTGCACAGGCCGACGGCAGCGTGGTGCAGGCAGAGATACAAGCACTCCGCGACGTCGCTGCCTCGCTGGGAATATCGGCTGCCGACGTAGAGTCGATGTTGAACCTTCGCTCAGGGAAGAACGACCTGGAGGCAGCATATAAGGTATTGGGCATCTCGCCCTCAGCCACCGATGACGAGGTGAAAGCTGCCTATCGCCAAATGGCACTGAAACACCACCCCGACCGTGTAGCGAAGTTAGGCGAGGATGTGAGGAAGGCTGCCGAGAAGAAATTCCAGGAAATCAACGACGCAAAGGACAAGATTTATAAGGCGAGAGGATTGTAGCGCGGCGAAGCCGCCAGGTTCAAAGCTGCTACGCAGCGTTCAAATGCGGCGAAGCCGCGTTCAATGGCCTGCGGCCTGTTCAATCGCGACTGCGTCGCAGTTCAAAAGGTTTAATGCGACTGTAGCGCGGGAGGACCCTCCCCCCTGCCCCTCCTCCCGTGAAGGGAGGGGAGTAGAATGCTTTTGCAATTGAGAAGTCGTAGATATATATGTAGGGACGCGACGTGTCGCGTTACTTGGTTTGTTTTCCAACTCCAGTAACGCGGCACGCCGCGTCCCTACATTACTTATGTGCGAAGCGCTTTACTCTGCGACGCAGTCGCGATTGAACAGGCCGAAGGCCATTGAACGCGCGAAGCGCTTTGAACGCCCGAAGGGCTTTTGAACGCTGCGTAGCAGCTTTGAACAGCGACGCAGTCGCCTTAGGCCTCTTCTGCGGGAGCCTCAGTTTCGGCCTTTTTCTTGGTTGTGGTCTTGCGGATGGCGCGCTTGCGCTTGGGCTTCTCCTCACCTGTAGCGGCGTCGATCTTCACACCAGCGAGTTCTGGGTCGATCATGATGCGTCCGCAATATTCGCAGACGATGATCTTCTTGTGCATCTTGATATCGAGCTGGCGCTGTGGCGGAATCTTGTTGAAGCAACCACCACAAGCATCACGCTGCACGTAGACGATGCCCAGACCGTTGCGGGCATTCTTGCGGATGCGCTTGAAGCTGGTGAGCAGACGGTCTTCAATCTTCGTCTCGTATTCCTTGGCTTTCGCCTTCAGCTTCTCTTCTTCCTCACGCGTCTCCTGCATGATTTCGTCGAGCTCGCTCTTCTTGTCGGCCAATGCGACCAAGCGGTCATCCTTCAGAGCAGCAGCCTGCTCCAAGTCGTGGTTACGCTCATCGATGCGAACCAGAGCCTCTTTGATTTTCTTCTCGCAGAGCTGAATCTCGAGAGTCTGGAACTCTATCTCCTTTGTCAGCGTGTCATACTCGCGGTTGTTCTTCACCTCGTCGAGCTGCTTCTGATAGCGGTCGACATACGACTGGGCCTCGTTGATCTCGCCCTTCTTCATCGTGATAGCGCTCTGGTAGTCCTTGATTTCGTTCTGGATCTTCTCGATACGAGTGTCCAAACCGGCAATCTCGTCTTCCAGGTCCTGCACTTCGAGCGGCAGCTCGCCACGCATGGCGCGCTTCTCATCGATACTCGAAAGCGTTGTCTGCAACTGATACAACGTCTTCAGCTTCTCTTCTACTGAGAGATCGGTAGGATCTTTCCTTGATGCCATAAATTAAAACCTCCCCCACCCCCTCCAAAGGAGGGGAGGGCCTGCCGGTTAATGGGGAGTTTGATGGCAGGCACTGATGGTTGTTATTCTTTGAGTTTCGAGTTTCTTGTTTCGAGTTTCTTGTTTCGAGTCTCGAGTTTCGAGTTTCTTGTTTCGAGTTTCGAGTCTCAAGTTTCGAGTTTCGAGTCTCTACTACAAGTAGACGATAGGGTTGGTCTGCGTCTCGGTAATGCAGGTCTTCACCTCAGGACATTCGCGGCTGATGATGTCGCGGAAGATTTCCGTGGTGTACTGCTCACTCTCGTAGTGACCGATGACGCATATCTGAATGTGCTGCTCGTGGCCGAAGAACTCGTGGTAGCCCATCTCGCCAGTGACAAATGCATCGGCACCAGCACGAAGGGCATCAGCCAGCATGAACGAGCCGGCACCACCACACAACGCCACACGGCTTACCTCACGCTGCAGCAGTTCGTTGGCACGCACCGAGGCAACGCCGAAACGCTCTTTCAGCATGCGGATGAAGGCCTCAGCAGGCATGGGGGCAGGCAGCGTGCCCACAACACCACACCACTTGCCGTCGACGACGGGGCCCTGCAATGGCTGCAGATCGGCGAGTCCCATTTTCTCTGCCATCTTGAAGTTCACGCCATCGAGTGCATTGTCCATGTTCGTATGCATAGCCACAATGACCACATCGTTCTTGATAGCTTTGATGACGGCACGCTCCACATAGCTCCCGTCGCTGACATGAGCCAGCTTACGGAAGATGAGCGGATGGTGGGCCACAATGAGATTACACCCCTTGCGGACGGCCTCGTCGACCACCGCCTCAGTCACGTCTAAACACAACAATGCCCCTGAAATCTCCGCTTCTGTTAGTCCAACCTGCAAGCCAGCATTATCGTAGCTCTCCTGTAGGGGCAGAGGCGCGAATTGTTCAAGGGCATCAATCACCTTTTTTATTTTCACGCTGCAAAGGTACGCATTTCCATTGAAAAACGGGCTACAGACCCGCTGCGTTTAAACTTTTTTAAAACTTTTTTCCTTACCACTCACGCAAACTGGCTTCTGCTTCGATGCGACGTTCCACATCATCGGCAAGCAACGGATAGAAGTCGATGCCGGTGAGCCGCTCCACATCGTCCACCGTGCACATGCAGTCGGTCATGCGCTGCTGACCACCACGGTTCTCGTAGATGAAGCCAATGGCCTTGGGGTCACGACCACGACAGAGCACCACCTTGAAGAAGGCATCGGGCACCCACACCTTGTTTCGGCCAATGAAGCGCTGCAGCGACGAAGGTCGCATCTTGCCATCGGTGCGCGTTGCGGTGCGATAGACAGGACCACAGACAACGTCGACGGCGCCATATTCGCGAGCCCAGTCGCGACACTGAATCTCCAAGTCGTTCCAGGCATTCTTGTTCAGTCCGTGGTTCTGCGGACAGATATTGGTGAGCAGGAACGTCTGCCGCATGGCCTCTTCGCTCCACTTGTTGTCGCCAGCCGGACACATGTGCCCGCGGTCATAACGAGAGTTGTAGTAGTCGTCGAGCGTGGCACGCGGAGCCGAGACGCCGGGGTCTTCATCAAAGGCATAGGTCTCGCGCTGGATGCGACCATAGGTATGGTTCTTCGTCAGATGCCAGGCTACCCAGTTGGGGGTTTTCGTGGTTTTGTTATACGATATCGTGAAACTCTGCCGATGAAGAATCTGCTCGGGACGGTCGGTGAGACGTGCTGGCACCTCATACATTTTGATGTTGCCACCCCTACCCTCTTTCGCAGAAGTAGGGGTCTCGGCCGTCGATGCCTCGTCAGCAGCTACGCTGGCAGCCTCCTGATCGTAGAATTCATCAACTTCCTGGCTGTCGTTGGGTCTGGGTCCTGGGTTGCAAGCCATGAACAGAAGCATGGCAAACACGAAAAGGAATAGTTTCTTCGTCATGGGTATATGAACAATTAATGTTTCGAGTGCAAATATACAAAAAAAGCGAACACAACGGAAAAAAATCATCAGAAAAACGCTCGCTGCTACTTGATTTTCGCTACAATGACATCATCGATATTGGTGGTGTACTGATGGGAGAGGTATTCGTGTTGAAGGCCGAAGCGCACGTCGGTGCCCTGCGTGGCGATGCGAACGGTGTCGTGGCCGTTGCGGCGGTTGATTTCGTCGACAGCCTCGAGAAGGGCTTTCTGCTTCGAGCGGTCGACGGTGTCGAAAAGGTCTTGCTGCACCACGCGTGCCGAGGTGATGTTCCAAATAATCACCCCCGCCTTCTTGAAAAGGGGAGCATGCCCCGTCGTCGCACCCGCTCCTGCCTCCACTGCAGAATTGTCCACTTTCTTCCGCCAAGGCAGATGAGGAACGGAGGCAGAAGGAGTCTGACTGGCTGACGAGAAGCGCTCATGGAGCATCTCGACGGCAGCTCGCACAATTTCGGATGTGTCCTGTGTAGGCACGGAGAGCTGCACCGACTGCTGGAGGAAGCAGGGCGGCACGTCTTCGCGGAAGAGACTGGTGTAGGCAAACATCGTGATGCCCTGACAGCATGAGTGCTGGCGACGCAGCTTCGAGGCACAGCGTGCTGCAAAGTTGGCTACGGCCTCTTCTAAGATACCAAGGTCACTGATGCCCTGTCCGGAGAAGCTGCGACTGGTGCAGATTGACTTCTTCTGACTCATGTCGTCGAGCACGATGCAGCTCTCGCCATTCAGTTCCTTCCATGTGCGCACGGTGGTTACATTGAACTTCCCTCGCACCCAGCTTTCCTTCTGGCGGGCAAAGTCGGCAGCCGTGGTGATGCCATAATAGGCCAGCTGTTTGGCGATGCGGCGGCCGATGCCCCATACATCCTCCACGGGAAACAACTCGAGTGCCTTCCAGCGCCGCTCGTCGGTGTCGATCAGGCAACAGCCGCGATAACCCTTATACTTCTTTGCGTATTTGCTCCCCATCTTCGCCAGCGTCTTCGTGGGTGCAATGCCCACAGAGATGGGGATGCCCGTTGCCTTGTGCACACGACTGGCTATCTGCTCTCCATAGTGCTTGATGTAGCTGCTGTCGCCCATATCGCTCAAGTCGAGAAAGGCCTCGTCGATGGAGTAGACGTCGAGCGTAGGTGTATACTGGCTGAGGAGCGACATCACACGCCCCGACATAGAACCATAGAGGGTGTAGTTGCTGGAAAACACCGCCACGCGTTCGCGCTCGAGCAGCTCGCGCACTTGGAAGAACGGGTCGCCCATCTTCAGTCCGAGCTTCTTGGCCTCCTCCGAGCGCGCAATCACACATCCGTCGTTATTGCTCAGAACAACGACAGGCTTGCCCACGAGCTCGGGATGGAACACCCGCTCACATGAACAATAGAAATTATTGCAATCGGCTACGGCGAAAAGCTGCATCTCTGTATTTTCGGTTACCAGTTTGGCGGCAGCACAACGTTCGACAGTTGGTGAGCCTCAGTAAACAACGGGGCAATCTCTTCGTCGCGGAAGCCAGCGATGCCACATCCGATGCGAGTGACGAGGAATGTCAGCTCAGGATGCTGGCGGGCAAAGTCGATGAATTCATCGACGTAGGGCTTGATGGTTTCCACGCCGCCCTGCATGGTAGGGATTGCATAGCTCTGCCCTTGCAGGCCTACGCCCTGCCCCATGACGGCACCAAACTTATGATAGGCTGCACGGGCGGCACCGCCTGCATGCATGCCTCTGAGGTTGCTGCCAAAGACGAAGATCTCGCCTGGCTGCAGCTTGTCAATGTGATTAGGAGTTGTTCGTTTCTGTTCCATGGTGGATTATTTATAAAATTGATTGAACCGACGACCGTTTTGCGGCTTATCACTCACTAGCCTTTCTTCGCCGGATGGATGACATAGGTGACGACACCCCAGATCATGAAATTATTGGAGGCATCGACGCGAATCGGGGGATAGTGGTCGTTCCAAGGCTGCAGCCAGCCGAAGGTGCCGCTCTTGTCCATACGAAACTGCTTGATGGTGAACTCACCATCGACATAGGCGATGACGAAATCGCCGTCGCCAGCCTCCAGCTCTTTATCAACGACAGCGAGGTCGCCGTCGAGGATGCCGGCATCGGTCATCGAGTCGCCCGACACCCGCACGTAGAACGTTGCCTCGCGGTGTCGCACGATGAGTTTGTTGAGGTCTATCTCCTCGCCCATATAGTCCTGGGCAGGCGAAGGGAATCCTGCCCGCACACTGCTTTGTGCGAGCGGGATGGCCAAATCCGTATCGGTGTTAGCCTTATGGAAGGTCAGTCGGATGTTGTTAGGTTCTGGTTTCATAATATCTTGTACGCCCGAAGGGCAATTGCGCTCTTGAACCGCGACGCAGTCGCATTGAACGGCCGAAGGCCATTGAACGCTGCGAAGCAGCTTTGAACCGCGACGTAGTCGCTTTGAACCGCTGCGAAGCAGCATTTGAAAGGGAGCAGCGTCAAAGGAATACAGTTAGCTAAGCGGTAGTGCTACTTGCTACGTGAATCATGCGACATGCAGTTGTGCTGAACATGCGCCGTGAGTTGGTCGGTCAGACCAAGTCAGCCGTTCCGAGCTGACGATCAGGATATGAATCTTACGATTCTTTTTTAGCTCACCCTGCAACCCATGAACACTGCTCCCCAAAAAGTATTGCGCATCAGCGACGTCTGCCTGGCGACCCAGTCTGTCTGACCACACCTTTCTCCTCGAGGTCGGTGGAGAAGTTCAATGTCTGAATCTCCATGTCGAGCTTCCGCAGTTGCTGCGAATAGGTGTCTATCTGCTTGCGCAGGGCGGGCACATCGATGGTGGTGACATATCGGATTTCGTTGCGTCCATAACGGTCTTGCGACTGCGAGGCACGATCGAAGACCTCACGTAACACCTGCAGACGTTTGCCCAGCACGTCGCGTTCGGCCATCATCTCGGTGAGCGTTCGGCCATCCTTCACCGTTTTCATGTTTGTGGCATTGATGCGATAAATCATCTCCTCGAGCTGTACCAGACAGCTATCGAGTTCCTTCAACAGGTCGGCAGGCTGCTCGGCCGGTTTGTCGCCTTCCTGCACTTTCATGTTGTTCAAAAGGCGCACCTTGAGTTGTTCGATGCGCATTTGCAAATCCTTACGATTGCTAAGTCCTTCAGCGAGTTTCATAAGCGATGAGGGTTTGAGTTTAGAGTTTAGAGTTGAGAGTTTAGAGTTATGTAACTTCGTTCCATGACTTTTGTCACGACTCGACAAAGCTAATGCAAGCATTGCTTTGTGCTCGCTGCTCCAAAAGTTCTAGTTCTCTGCTTTCAGGCGGCCATAGCCGTCGAAAGAGTAGCGGCGGGCAACGAAGAGGGCTACCACCAGCGCAACCACCGATGCGGTGAAGCCGGCCACTAGAACGAGTAGTTGTACGGCTACGGCCTCCACAACACTACTGCCGCTAAGCAGCATTGCCCATACCACGAGTGGCGACATCGTCAACACAAATGCCGACATCTGCTTCACGTGGGGAAGTACGGTGGCCTGCAGCGAGCGGCGCACATACCACGACAGGGCTTCGGCCTGCGAGGCACCGTTACCTATTATATAATAATATAGTTCGTCGTGATGTATGAGGCTGCGGTAGTAAACCGAGAGCGCATGCGAGAGCGTCTGCGTCATACTACCCACAAGGAATCCGGCCACAGGGAGCAGGTACTGAGCCTCGAGCGGACGGCGCACGCCCAGCGCGAGCAACAACAGCCACGCACCGATGACGATGAGTGCTGCCAGCAAACCGGCACCGATAGGCACAAGCATCTGTGTACCCAGCCGTGCATGGCGCACCACCAGCCACATGCCCACTACCGCCATCAGAAACACGGCAAGCAGATTCACAGCCCAGTGATTCCAGTGGAACACCAGATACAGGCAGGCGCCAAGTGCCACAAGCATGACTGCTGCACGGCCGAATGCCCGCAACACCTTGCCTATCATCGGTACCTGCAACACATGGAGCAGGTAGAGAGGCAAGGCCAGGAGCAGGATGCCCAGCATGAAACTAACGATGGTGATGTTCATTTTTTATTTGGTTCAATGCGACAAAGTCGCGGTTCAAAGTTCAATGCTGCTTCGCAGCGGTTCAAGGTTTAAATGTAGCTGCGCGACGTTCAAGGTTCAATGTTCAATGCGACTACGTCGCGGTTCAAAGCTGCAACGCAGCGGTTCAAGAGTTTAAGTGCTGATTTGATAAGCCAGGGTTACAGAGGGTGTGAAGCGAACGGCATCGAATGGCGAGCATGTCACGACAACGGTCTTGCCAGCTTCAGCAAGCGTCTGCAGGCGATTGGTAAGCAACACTGCCCGCTCGTCATCCATCCCGCCAAACGGGTCGTCGACGATGATGCAGCACTTCTCGGGAGTCGGTTCTTGGTCGTCGAGCGCCTCGAGCGCATCGGTGAACGGTTGCGGTAGTTGCTGGGGCACATAGGTCATCAGACGTCGCAACCACTTTGCCGAACGCAACGTAACGGGCTCGCCCTTAAGCGAGACATAGCCCCGCTGCAGCGGCCACAGCCCCAGCAGCGCCCGCACCAGCAAGGTCTTTCCACAGCCATGCACACCCGTCAGACAAGTTACCTTGCCTGCTGGTGCTACGAACGAGAGGTCGTCGATGACCACCTGTCCGCCTGCTTCTATCCGTCCGTTTTTCAGTTCTATCACAACTCTCAACTATAAACTCTCAACTATTTTGGCACTTGCATCGTCAGGCAATGCACGGAGCCATGCTGGCGAATGATTGTGCGGGCATCGATGGGTATCATTTCCCTGTCTGGGAAAGCCTGCTGCACCACACGTATGGCCTCGGCATCCTTCTCCGGCTGGTCATAGGTGGGCACAAGCACCGCCCCGTTGATAACCAGGAAGTTTGCATAGGTAGCCGGCAGCCGCTCCCCTTGCACCTCTTGAACGCCCGAAGCGCTTTGCCCACCTTGAACCTCTTGAACAGCAGCTTCGCTGCATTGAACCGCGCCGCAGGCGCTTTGAACCGCGACATCGTCGCATTGAACCTCGACGCAGTCGCAGATCCTCTCCGGCATCGGCAGGCGGAGCAGCCTATAGGGCTTGTCGTCGGCTGTGCGCAGCGTCTTCAGCTGTTCCTCCAGCGCGTGGAAGTCGGCATACTGTTCATCCGCCTCGTCGTCGCACCCCACATACACCAGCGTGTCGTCCGGAGCACAGCGCACGATGGTGTCGATATGTCCATCGGTGTCGTCGCCAACGAGATTTCCATAGTCGAGCCACACCACACGACCAACGCGCAGACGGCGCTTCAGCTGCTCCTCAATCTGCTCTTTCGTCAGTGGCTGATTGCGGTGCGGTGCCAGTAGACACTGAGAGGTGGTGAAGAGCGTTCCCCGCCCGTCGGCCTCTATAGACCCGCCTTCGAGCACGAAGTCCTGATGGTCCTCGTAGTCGGTGTCTTCAAAAAAACCGTAGAGCGCCCAGAGCTTATAGGGAATCATATTATCCCAAGCAGCCTGGAACTTCTCGCCCCAGCCATTGAAGCGGAAGTCGAGCCAAAGGTAGTCCTTCTCCTGTTCCTCGTCGTCGGTTGTTCCATCTCCTTCATCGGAAGAATCCACTGGCTGAGTCCTCTTCAGTACGATAGGACCGAAATCGCGCGCCCACGTGTCGTTGTTCGGCAGTTCTGCCACATACACGTTCGGCATCTCGCGGAGTTCGTCGGGCACGTCCGTCTTGAACATCGAGAGAAGCATCACCTCCTCATGCCGGGCGATGGCGCGAACCATCTCGGCAACAGTTTGGCGTATTTCCTCGAGGTAGGGAGCCCAGTCGGTGGTTTCGTTCGGCCACGTCAGCAGTACAAAGTCCTGCGGTTCCCATTCAGCGGGTAAGCGGTATGTCATGTTTTTAGTTCACTCCTTGATGTTCATCATTGCTTTTCAGCCCACAAAGATACAAAAAAACGAGAGCAGACCAAAAGAAAAACGAAAAAAGATGCTATCAATTATTTCTTTTCCTCCATCGACGTGATCAGCTTGGCGATTCGTTTGGCCAGCGCCATGATGGTCAACATAGGTGGAAGGCCCAACGCCTGCGGAAGGAGCCTCGGCAAAGGTCGTCGTGAGCGTGGAGCCTTCACAGAGAATGGCTGCATGACTTCGCGATGCGACCCACAGCAGCGACCAAAAGAAGACCGCCGTGAACGAATATTGCCGTACATGCCCAGGGAAATAGCCCTGCGTGTTGTCGCGGTCGAGCGTCATCACGGTCAGCTCCACGTTGTCGGTGCCAAGGACCTCCTCCAGCTGGCGCACGAGTGCCACCACGCGGGCGTCGGCACCCGTGTTGCGAGCGCCATTGTAGCCCACGAGGAGCAGTTTGAGCTTCTCACCCTTGTGCCATTCCTCATAACGACAAAGGCCAATCTGTGAGAGTGGCTTTACAAATCCTGCCAACCGCACCATCAGACGGACGATGTACGACAAATATCTATCCACGCGAAGTCTATTTTAGTTGTATTGTTATTGGAGTTGCCGCGGTGCACTTCAAGCAGCCTGTCAGGCCTTGTTGAACTTTGCCTTGCCTTGCTTGCAACGCGGGCAACGCCAGTCTTCGGGAAGGTCCTCGAAGGCTACGCCATCGTGCTCGGCAGGGTCGTAGACATAGCCGCAGATGGAGCACACATACTTGCCGGAAGCCTCCTGCTCGGTGAAGTCCACCTCGGCCAAGACCGTCGGAACGGGGTTGTCGAGGTCCATCACGCGTTTAGCCTCGAGGTTCTCATAGCCCTGCGGGGTGTGCGTTCCACAATACACTGTGGGATGCTGGCGGATGAACTCGCGAATGCGGTCCTGAGTCTCGCGGGCTGCTGGGAGGTCGTCGAACACCACCGACAGCTTGTCCTCATAGAGGGCTTCGTCGACGTAGGTGATGTCGCCGTGAATCATGTAGAACAGTCGCGGTTGCGCCCCTAATATAGGGGAGCTGTCCGAAGGACTGAGGGGTTCCTCCACCACGATGATGCTGTTTCCCTTCGTGTGGCCCTTGGCCTTAATGAGGTAGACGCCGTCGGCAACCTTCTGGCTCTCAGGGAAGTTGTAATAGGCGCCGTCGGTGAAGCTGACGGGAACAAGGTTCGTGAGTCCCTGCAGCTCGGCAGCGTCCATCTCTTCCTGGTTCACATACACCTTCGCCTCAGGGAAGCTTTTCAGCTCGCCCGAGTGGTCGGCGTGGCGGTGGGTGAGCAAAATCTTCGTCACCTGCTCGGGTTTGTAGCCGAGAGCTGCGAAGGCCTCCATATAGGAACAGATGTCGTGACCGGTGAAGGCCAGCGAGTTCTCGTCGGGAGCCTCTTCGGGTGTTCCTGCGGGCAGACCGGTATCCACTAGAATCACCTCGCTACCGGTGTCGATGAGATAGTTCTGCAGGCTGCCGCGATAGCGTACGTTCTTGTCGAACTTCTCCATGCCCTCTTCACCACCCATGACGAACGGCTGGGTGTAGAAGCCGTCTCTTCTGAATTTTACTGCTTTGATTTCCATCATGCAAACGTTTTAAATGATTCTACTGAGCCGGAGCCCACTTGCAACGCACGGGCGACACGATGGCGCCTTCTTTCTTCAACTCGGCAAATGCCTTGTCAACTTCCTTACGATCTGCACCCAGTGCCTTCGTCACTTCACCTGCCGAGACGGGCTTGCCAGCCTCGCGCATACACTGTAAAACTTGTTCTTTCATTGTTTCAAATTGTTTTGGGTTATAGCTAATGATAATTTTTTTCGCGTTCAAACGACCTTTCTGCCTACAAAGATACGAATAAGTGAGGGAAATACAAAAGGAAAACCGGTTTTTCTTTTGTTTTTCCAATCAAGAAGGAAGAGCAACTCGTGGATTCTGACATCCTGCTGGCATTCCGATTCATGCGCATGCAGATAAATATTGATCTTGAGAAGTATCAGAAAACGTGCGAGAAGAACAGACAAAACATTATGAAAAGATGGTCTAAAAAGGAAAAAGATACGACCGTAGATTTGGTAATACCTTATAAGGATAAAGATAAGAATAAAGATAAGGATAAAGATAAGGATAAAGATAAGGATAAAGATAAAGATAAGGATAAAGATTGGGAAGTAGTAGGAAGAATAAATTCTTCCTCCTCTTCCTCTACCGTTAGCGACATCGCTAACGGAAATGAGGAGGAGGATGAGGAGGAAAATTTTTCAATGATGATGAAAGAGAAATTCTTGCCGTGGTTTAACAGCATTCCTGGCAACGCAGATAGCAAGATACCGAGAATCCTGGATTTTAACGATCAAAGAACGGAAAGATTTGTTGCGGTTCACAAGAAATACGGAATCGGGAAGGAGGGGACAACAGGTTGACATCCAGCCGCAGGGGCAAATGGTAGCGGTGCCAAAAGCATTGCTTTCGGACACCGAAAGCATTGACTTTGCATCGCTACCTCATTGACTTTAGACGCTGGGAGCAATGCTTTTGCAGTCTGAAAGCAATGCTTTTGCAATCTGAAAGCTATGCTTCTGCTGACTGAAAGCAATGCTCCGACACTCTGGAATGATTGCAACGGGAACCTCCCCTGTCGCCTCCAAAGGAGGGGACTACGCTGGGTGCTAAGCTTTTGAACCTGCGGGCAGGTTTGCCCCTTGCAAACTTTTGCGCACTCTTTTTCCCCTCGCTGCGAATTATTGCAAACCAAAATGCTTGCAGGGGTGACGGAAAAGCATTACCTTTGCCGACGGAATTCATTCACAAACATTCATAACAAATAGTAAAAACAATGAAAAAAACAATGATGACACTGGCGCTCCTGCTCACAGCCATCGTGATGAGCGCACAAGTAACAAGCGTGAAGATCGCGCCGAAGTATCAAAAAGGTGACAACATGCTCTATCGTTCCGTTGGTACGATGACCGTCGGGGGTGAGATTGTCAATCTGACGTCGCTGAACCGTTATTACATCGCCGAGGCAAACAAAGACGGATACGTCATCGAAACCGTGCTGGAAAAGATGGACAACGATGCGAAGGACCTCACGGGAAAAATTTTACAGCTCACGCAAGGAGGTCTGAAGGGCGTGAAGACGGTGTTCACGGCCGATGCCGATGGTAAGATTACGGGCATCAAGAACTTCGACGAGGTGAGGGGACAAGCCACGAAAATGGTTGAAGAACTGATGAAGGCGCTTGTTGAGGAGATGCCTGAAGCAGCTGGCGTGCTACCTACCGACATACTGAAGAACCAGATAACCAGCAGGATCACCGAGGAGGCGGTCGTCGCACAGGTTGCCAACTCGCCTGGTCCGTTCTCGCTCAACGGAAAGACCATCAGCACAGGCACGATGGATGAGTCGAAGGATGATAACGGCCGTAAGGTGAAGAATATGTACTTCCTCTCTGCCCCCGACGGTAGCAAGGTGAAGTCGACGACGACCCTGAACATGTCGAAGGAGGACATGAAGAAGATGGTTGTGGAACAGGTGAAGGCCATGATGCCGGACCAAGCAGAGATGGTGGAGCAGAACATCGACCAGCTCCTAGAGAGCGGCATGATGAAGATGGAGTCCACCGTGACCGCCGACTACGAGTTCCTGCCCAATGGCTGGCTGAAGAGCCTGCGCGTCGTGCAGAAGCAGGAGAACATGGGACAGTCCACCGAGATGAACATGAAGACCGAACTGGTAGAAGAGTAACGAGGGCAGCAAAGCTGCGTTTAAAGTCTTCGGCGTTCAAAGCAGCAAAGCTGCGTGTAAACCCCGAAGGGGTGAAAAAATACAGGCAGGTGATGGAGTGCGTAGCACGAAACCCCTGCTTATTGTGTCAACAACAAATCAAGCCCCGAAGGGGTGACAGAATTCTCACCACCGTATTCTGTCACCCCTTCTTTAACTTTGCAGTCTATAATAAGAGTCCTCAATAACTCTTAAATTATTTAACGTTCAATATACGAGAAAATATACCAGTTTTTCCTTACCTTTGTTGTAGAAAGGAAGGATTGACTGCCGGAGGTCACCCTAATTACCCCCGAAGGCCAGGAGTTTATACCCCGTTGCAGGCCCTCCGGATTTCCAGCTGCAAATGCCAAATAGGAAGGTAGGCTCGAAGCCTAATTAAAGTAATAGTCACAGACAGCTTTCCTTCAGTCAATCGCTTCCTGTAATTAAAAACGGTACAAAGGTATGAAAAAAATCGTAATCGGCATCGACATTTCCAAAGAAAAAATTGATGCAAGCGCAATTGACGTCAGAAACGCACAGCAAGGAATCCAAAAACTGGGCTATGAAACGTTCGAGAACCGCCCGATGGGCTTCCGGCGCATGCTGGTCTGGGCACGGCACCTGATCAAGGGCGTAACCCTGGAGGAAGTCCTGTTCTGCTGCGAGACCACGGGTGGCTACGACCGCTCCCTGTGCGACTACATCTATGCAAAGGACCTGGACATCTGGCGCGAGAGTGCGCTCCAGATCAAGCGCAGCATGGGCGTGCGAAAGGGAAAGGACGACAAGGCCGACTCGCTGATGATTGCCGAGTATGCCATGCGACACATGGACAAGGCCGTCATCTACGAGACGCCCAGCGACAACGTCCGCGAGTTGAAGGCACTGCTGCAGTACCGCCATAAGCTGGTGCAGGAGAAGACGGAGAAGAAGGTGCGCATGTCGCATCTGGCAGACACGGCGGCAAAGAGCAAGTCCATGAGCTTCATCCTCCGTGATGCCCGCAAGAGCATCAAGGCACTCGAAAAGAGCATCAAGGAGTGTGAGCGGCAGATCCTCGAGCTGATCAAGGGGGACGAGGAACTCTCCAGAAGCTACAGACACATCATATCTGTCAGCGGAATAGGAATCGTCAACGCCACGGCACTCATCGCCTACAGCAACAATTTCAGGGGGATTACCACGGCAAACAGGATGGCGTCATACTACGGCATCGCAGCCTTCAGGGACACTTCAGGCACCAGTGTGGACAAGAAGGCGTACGTCAAATGCTATTCCAATTCCTTGCTCAAGGCCTACCTCACACAGGCGGCAGAATGGACAATCCGAGAGAACGGAATATACCACGACTACTACCTGAGACTCAAAGAGAAAGGGAAACCATACGGCATCATCATCAACAATGCCAGAAACAAACTCATACACCTCGTCTTCTCACTCGTCCAGAACGACATGGATTATGAACGGAACCATGAGTACATCAGAATGCAGAGAAGAGTAAATGCTGACTTTACAACAGGATTAAAGAATATTAACTAAATATGTTTGGATAAAATCATAGGAAGCGGGGTTTGATTTGTTTATGACGTACCCAGCAGGGGTTTCGTGCTACGCACTCCCCCTCCGTCGCCAGAGGTGTTCTGGCTCCCCTCATCAGGCACGGATGGCCATCGGGCCATCCTCTAAAGGCCTTCTTCGCCACCTGCCTATGTTCTAACACCCCTTCGGGGTTTCCTTGCCCCTCCGCTCCTTACCCGCCCGCAGGGCTTTACACCATTCTTCCCTCAGCTCCCGGTTACGGACATTCACCTCTCTGATATAGTCACCTAAACGTTAATATGCAATCATGCGTAATAATCTTTTTCAAATATATCCATGTACTTTTGGAAAACGAAGATTCGGTTTCGGCTTTGCCCAGTCAGTTCTTTGAGGTAATTATCGGAGCATAAATCTTTAATGAGTGAATTGGCAGACTTGTATGTTACGCTGCAAGCCTTGGCTGCATCCTCAACATTTGTATAAGGATTCTCCAACAATTTATGCATCAAAACAATAGCTGTAGCGCTCCTTCTCCCATATCTTGCACGGATGTCCTCCTCCATCTCATCCTTGAAGCGGATAATTTGTGAAAGGGTCTCAACGGCTACAGTTGCTGTTTGCTCTACACCTACAAGGAAATATTTTATCCATTGCAACATGTCGTTCCTGACACGAATGTTATTGAGGTTATCGTAATAGATGTCTTTCTTTCTCTCAAAGAAGGTGGAAAGATACAGGAGAGGCTTGTTGAGGATGTTTTCTTTCACAAGAAACAGCGTAATAAGTAATCGCCCAATACGCCCATTGCCGTCAAGGAAGGGGTGAATGGTCTCAAACTGATAGTGGGCAATGGCAATACGAATGAGTGCTGGCACGTGTATTTCGTCATTGTTCATGAACTTCTCCAAGTCGCTCATTAATTCGTCGAGCAATTGATGATGAGGGGGAATATATCTGGCATCAGCCAACGATGCACCACCAATCCAGTTTTGACTGGTACGAAACTCGCCTGGCATTTTGTGTTCACCACGGACGCTGTTCAACAATATCTTATGTGTCGACCTTATGAGCCTGGACGAAATAGGGAGTCGCTTTAGTTCCTCTATTGCCTGATTAATGGCAACAATATAATTTTGCACTTCCTGCCAATCGTCTCTCCTTTCCGGAAGAATCTCGCTTTTGGGAAGAATCGCCTCATCTATCCTTGTTTGAGTTCCTTCGATTCGGCTTGAATCCACAGCCTCTTTCATGACATGTAACTGTATGAAGAGGTCAATATTTGGAACTAATCGTGAAAATGAGTTCAGTTCACCCAGTTTAATGGCAGCCTTTTCCAGCAGATGATTGATTGAAGGGTCATTCCACATCCATTCATCATTGATGAGGGATGGAACAAAATATTTATAACCATATCCTTGTTCGTAATGGCCAGACTCGAATTTTTCAATTTCTATCATATGATCTATATTTGCTGCAAAGATACAATAAAAATTTCTTTATTTTACTTTTGGGGGCTAAAAATAAAATAAAAATTTCTTTATTTTACTTTTCTTGCAATTTCAATCCTAACTTTTCGAATAGATTTTTCAATTGCTGTTTGCTCGCTTCCTGCTGCAAGAGGTCACTCATATCTGCTTGTAGTTGCTTCATCTTGGTGCTAAAGTCCATTTGCTCGTCACGGTTGCCGCAAACCGCTCTTGCAATCGTTGAAGGTCCCGCGCAGCTCCTTACACGCCGCAGGCCTTACCCGAGCCAACGTGGCTCCTTACCCGCCCGCAGGGCTTTACCCCATTCTCAACAGCGCGCAGCGCATCTCCGCTCGGCTTTGCCGCTTTCGTAGCACAGCGGAGAAGAATTCCCATAAATTTTCACTCCAATTCTTTCCAATCTTTAAAACATTGGAAAGAATTGGAAAGAATTATGAGCGTAGCGACCCTTCTTAACGTTCTCAACTCTTCTCAACAGCGCTCAGCGCATCTAAACCCTGCCCCTCCGGGGGTCAGACTTGCACATGTACCCAGCAGCTCCCCCTGGGGGAGGGTCTTCCGATGTATGTGTATGCCACATTCGGATTTTGTCTCAATATGTCAAAGATCACTTTTGCATAGTCGAGGTTGTCGCAATGGATGTCGGCAGCCCGTCCTTGCAGGTGTCGGGAATTCAGTACGCCCCCAACTCGGGCGTTCAGTCGCTTCGAGCGATACCCGCTATTAATGTAGACGGGTCGCCCGATAGCGTCTCTTAACGGTTGTAACACGAGGACGCACAGCTTCTGCAGGTTCTGCACAATGCCCAGCGTCGGTGTGTCTTGCAGGCGCGGATGGCTTGTCGCCACCATCTCCTTTAACGTGAAATTCTTACTTAATCGCATTTCGTCGCATTCTTTTTACCACAGATTCCACAGATTGTCGCAGATTTTTTATCGGACAGAAATTATCAGAAATTATCCAGAAATTTTATCCAGAAATTCTTCTTTTGCGGATGATTCGAACGAAATCGGACAGAGGAGGGCGATTCCGCGAGCGGAATCATACGTCCGATAGGTCCGGCATGACAAACGAGTTTGTCAATGTATGACCTTTCAGACGTTGACCGATGGTGAGCATCACCATCTCCTCCTCTGTTCAATTTCATTCGTCTCATCCGAGTGTCCGTGAGAATCCGTGTAATCTGCGTCATCTGCGGTTAAATACTTTTGTTAGATTTTGAATCAGATTTTTGTTTAATTTCTCGCAGAGCGATAAAACCCTGCATCATAGCCGCCCCTTATCAAGGGGCTCTAAATCTCGCGGAGCGACCACTACACTAGCGTGCTGAGGTGATGAAGCCAGCCGGTGCCCACGATGGTGCCGCCCAAGAGGGCAACACCTTCGGCAGGGGCACCGGAAGCAGCGGTGGTTACTGACAGCGTCGAACCGATGGCGGTGAGTATCGCCACGATGAGCTGAATGATGTACTTGATGGTTTCCTTTTTCATAATATTATAATAGGTAACAGGTAAGGTGTAAAGATTTTTCTTTGCAGGTCATAGCTCCGTAGGTTGTGGAGGTGTGCTCCGTAGGATACAGAGCTATGCTCTAGAGAGGAAGGAGGCATGCTCCATAGCATGCAAAGCATGCTTTGGGAAGTTTAGAACGGTTTAGAACTGTTGAGAGCGGTTGAGAGCGCTACGCGCGGTTTGTCACCTAGGGGTAGGCTGGATGTCGCGTGGCCCCGTGTAGGGGGCTGGTGGAGGTAGCGATAGATGCCTGCGGCGCAACGTATAATTCTCATCAATTAACCGTAAATTATCCATTAATAATTTTTGATTGATTTTGAATCAGATTTTTGAAAGATTTTGAGGCCGATAGGCCGACCCTTCTTTACTTTCTCAACAGCGCGTAGCGCATCTCAACAGTTCTGAACCCCTTAACCAGCCCCCCCTATGGGGGCGGAGGTTAAGGCTCCTGATCGTCCTTGTTGACGTCGTTCTCCGGAGTCTCTTCCACGGAGAGGCCTTCGAGGAACACCTTGCGGCGGCGGTTGCCGTCGGCGGCACTCCAGTGAGTCTCGGGCTGGAAGTTCACGCGCGAGCCCACGACGTGCTTCGCGGCGGAGAAGTCCTTCGCGGTGTCGGCAGGCTTGGTCTTCAGGCCGATCTTGAACGAGCCGAGGCCGTCGAGGCTGACGCGGTACGACTCCTGGAGCCAGAGCTTCATGACGTTCACGAGCTCGTCGAGCACGGCGATGACGTCGGCGCGCTTCACGCTGACGTTGTCCTGGATCATCTGTGCGAGATCCTTCGTGTTCTTCGGGGTCTTCGGGTAGATGGCGCGAGCATACCACTTGCCGCGGTTCTTCGACTCAGCGCGGTTGTCTTGATAAAGTTTGTACTTGATTGCCATAGGATTTTTCTTAGTTTAAAGGTAATAGGTAATAGGTTATAGGTTATGATTAGCCAGCTGGCGCAATTCGGAGCGAGGCGCGGGCGGATTCGGCATCCTGACCGGTCATTTTGGAAGCAAAAACGTCGCTGCCTGAACATCTTCTTTGCGAGTACAAAGTTACGAAAAAATCTTGAAACTTACAATTTATAAGCAGAAAATTTTGGAAAAATTTTGCATCGGTGCTGTATGTTGCTATGTATCAATCAGTTACGGAGCATGTTTGTGAAAACATTGTGTGCATAGGTGTTTCAGGAGATTTTAGTCACCTCTTTCAAGGGCCATAAAAACCATCACTGCATCACAGTATCACAGTATCACAGTTTTATTATGAGGCATATTTTTGTGCGGATGCCTTGGAAGAGTCAAAAAATGTAAGTAAATATTTTTACTATTATATATATAATATATATATTATATATAAATAGTAAGTCCTAAATTTCCCCTTTATACCCCCTCCCTACAAAACTGTGATACTGTGATACTGTGATGCAAGCAGTGTAACTAAGGTGTGTAAGAAGGGGGGTAAGACCAGCGTGTGAAAGGGGCTGCGCAGCATCTCTGGCTACACATGAGAAAAATATAAAGGAACTGTTTGGATGACACTTTCACCGCAAAGTTACCAAGTGAAACGCCACAAAGTTACCAAGCGGAATGCCACAAAAATACCAAATAATTTGGTGGTTTTGGGAAAAAGTATTATCTTTGCATGCAAATAGTTTAAATATGGAGTATTTATCAAGAGTAGCAGATGAGATGCTGAGAAAACGACTGGGGGCATTTGGAGCCGTTCTCATTGAAGGTCCGAAATGGACAGGAAAGACAACAACTGCAGAACAGCATGCTAAAAGCGTCCTCAAGTTACAGGACCCAGATAATCGGGAGGAATATCTCGCAACAGCCATTACGATGCCTTCATTGTTATTGAAAGGAGAGTCCCCCCGGTTAATTGATGAATGGCAAGACGCTCCAATGCTGTGGGATGCAGTCCGAACTGCTGTTGACAAGGCTGGCGGGGCTCCAGGGCAGTATATTCTGACGGGTAGCAATACGGTTGATAAAGATAAGATATATCATACTGGTACGGGGCGTATCTCACGAATGAAGATGTATCCTATGAGTTTGTGGGAGTCGCTGGATTCCACTGGCGAGGTTTCTCTCAGTGAATTGTTTGCCAATCCAGATTATGACATAAATGGCGCGATCAGTAAGCTGGATATCCCTGCACTCATTAAGGTGGCTTGTCGTGGCGGTTGGCCTGCAACACTTCAATTACCCATTGAAGCAAGTATGATGATAGCCAAGGATTATGTAAACAGCGTCTGTGAAAATGATATTTCTGCTATTGATAAGAAACAGCGTAATCCCAAAATTGCAAAACAGATATTGCGCTCTTATGCCCGTAACATCAGTACTGTCGTGAAGAAAACCAGCATTCTTGCCGATGTGACCGCATCTGGAGATATCAGTATCTCAATGAATACCTTTGATGATTATGTAGGAGCCTTGGAGAAACTATTTGTGATTCAGGATATTGATGCCTGGTGCCCTGCCATTCGAAGCAAGACAGCCATCCGTAGTATGCCCAAGCGCTGTTTCACTGACCCATCTATTGCAATCGCTGCGATGGGGGTGAATGCCGATGCACTTGAATCTCAATTAAAAACTTTCGGCTTCATCTTTGAACAAATGTGCGTTCGCGACCTGAAGGCATACACGCTTGATTTCGACTCGCATATCTCGTATTACAGAGACAGATATGGTCTGGAATCAGACCTCGTACTTCATCTTGGCGATGGCCGTTATGCACTTATTGAATGTAAACTTGGGAGTCGCGAAATTGAGGGTGGTGCATCACATCTGATAGAACTGAGACGGCTGATTCGAGAATACAATAAGAATGAAAAGCAGGTTCCTTTGCGAGAACCTGACCTGATGGTTATACTCACTGGTGGCCAAATGGCATATACGCGGCCCGATGGAGTGAAGGTTATTCCACTGGCATGTTTAAAGGATTGAAAAGATTCTTTCGAAAGTAGTGTTATGAACGAGGAACATTTAGATCGTTTAGTTAACTGCATCGGGCAACTGATGGAAATGCAGAATGAGGACAACGAGCGCAAGGCTGCTGCCCTTTATAGAGCCATGTTCGTAAATGATAGAGATATCAATAAATTGGACTTTAACTATGCTGATCATATCTTAGGATATATAGAGTTTGGAAGCCAAAATGCCATCATAGATTACAAGAACTATCTTCAGTATTTAAAGATACTTGTGCCAGATGAGTACCCATCACATCTAAGAATGTTTGAAGAAAGTATGAAAAATAAAAAGGGGGAGGAGTGAAATGAGGTGTGTAAGAAGGGGATGGAAGAGACTTTTCAAAATATATGCATTTTTTTTAATCTCAGTTGTGGCATATCGAAAATAATTTGTACCTTTGCAAGTTGGAAAATGCAAATTTGAAAAATGGGTAAGATACTTGACTATATCGCCGACGAAACGCAGGGCAAACGCTTTGCATCGTTCAAGTATTGTTATGATGATACGTCGGGCCCCAACATAGAGTACGACCCTGCTGAAGAGCACTACATTAACATGAAGGAGTATGCTGAGAGTGTTCATGATCCCAAGATGCGCGATATGACCGCCAGAGCGGAATTATGCCGTCAGGGACCTCCACTCTTTAAATTCTTTCTTGACGGCTCACGTAAGGTCTATAAGGTAGATGATATCCAGTATGACAAGAAAGTGTTCCCAGTTATTAGCGGTCAGGTTTCTGTGGCGTGCTGCGGTCGTGAGATGAACGATGACTATACTTTCCATTCGTTCCATCACATAGATGAAGAAGCCTATCCCGTTGTTTGTTTGCCTGTAGTAGCCAATGGCGAAGGTATCGATAACGGAGTGTTTTTCAATAACCTAAGAAACAAGTTGAACGAGCAGCCTTTGTTGAAGAAATCAGCCATAGAGATCGGCAAGGTGCTATGGTATCTGACTAAACTTGAAGGACGCGAAACATTGGAGAATAAGGGCGTAGCAAAGATTCAGGACGAAATGGTGGATTGCGAGAAACGCATTGTTGCCCGAATGATGAGCAAACACCTGCTGACTCATGAAAGCTACTTGATAAAAGATGGGTCTATTCAGTACAAGCCAATGAAATCGGGTGACTACAAGGAACTGGCACGCATCCGCAACAACTACCGCCATGTGGTAGGCGTTTCGAAACGATTCAACCCTAATCTGATGAAAGATAATAAGGGACAGAGCAGCGCAGCGGCTATAGCCAGCCTTCCTCTATTCCATCGCACTCCTGCTTTCCTGTGGAGTCCTGGCTCTGAATGGGGCAACGTAAACTTTGCCATTTGGTATGTGCGCATCCGTGAAAGAGAATATACGGCTACCCCTTATTCGGGCGTGTTGAAAATAGAAAAGATGCTGATGACGGGCAGTGAAAACGATAACGGCCTAATGACCGACGAAATAGATACGATTACGGCCAATATCATCAACGAGCGCAATCCAGTCTGCTACGGCAACGATGCCCGTTGGGCAAATCATCTTTATCCCGTATATATGGCGGAAAGTTATTGTAAAAGTCGTTTTAGAAGTGACATTCAATTTATCAATCTGTTCTGACAAATATGGAAACAATAGGACGAATAATAGCAACCGAGAAACAACCCTCTACAATTGAGGAGTTTACTTTTTGGACACGGAAGGATTTGAAATTGAAGCCTTTCGATGTAGTAGTGGTTGACCACATAAAAGATGCCAATGGTGAGGATTCTAAGACTTTTGGAGTCGTGGAGGAGATATCCCATATGACTGATTCGCCTAGCGCACTGGCAGGCTACATTTCTAGCGACTTTGGCGATGTCGATGCGCATACCTATACCGAGCGTATTGGCATGAATTATGTGAAGTGCAAGGTCGTTGGAAATGACAAGGGCATTTACATCCCAGTCCAAGAGGGGAAGAAAGTACACTTAGCAGACGAAGAGCAGATTATGGAGGCTTTGGGATTGAAGGACGTGAAGAACCCATTGCCTGCAGGATATATTGATATGTACGATGGTGAGAACAAGAAGACACTGCCCGTGTACTTCAATTCCCACTTCTTAATTGGGCCAGAAGGGGCCCATCTGAATATATCAGGTATTTCAGGTTTGGCTTCAAAGACATCATACGCAATGTTCTTGATGAAAGCCATCCAAGACTATGCCATTAGGGGTAATGAGTCGGTAGCTTTTATTATGATGAATGTCAAAGGTACTGACCTATTGAAGATTGATCAGAAGAATGAACGGAAAAGGGAAATTGACCTGATTAAGCCAGTTTACGACTTGCTGGGAATGGAAATGAAGCCCTTTGAACATGTGAAATACTTCTATCCCTATGCGAAAGAATACACAACATATACTTATGAGAAAGAAAGCGTACTGAAAGACCGGTTGGCAAACAAGACGGCAGCGCAGTTTAAGTATTTGTTTGAGACGGATGAAGACAAGGAGTGTCTCGACCTTTTGTTTGCCAATGTTGACGACCCAAATGAAACCATTGAAAGTATTGTGAATTTCATTATATCGAATAGCGGCAGTTTTAATGGCGTTGAGACATGGGAAGATTTCCAAAACGTTGTACATAGCTACACGCAAACAGACAAGAAGAATGCTTCCAAAGAAATCTCCGTAATGAGTTGGCGTAAGTTCTACCGACTATTCAACAAGAGTTTCCAAAAGTGCCGCCAGATGTTCACCAACCAGTTGGGTGATGGTGTGCGTCTACGTGATGAGATAGCCAATATCAATAAGAACGATGTGATGGTGATTGATGTTGCCAAAATGGACGAGGAGTCGCAGGGCTTTGTCTTTGGTGATGTGATGCGAGCAGTTTATAATCTGAAACTCGGAGCATCAAAACGTCCAGATGAAGAAATTCCTGACCGCATCATTATTTTCATAGACGAGCTAAACAAATATGCCTCTAATGATGTTCCCAAGTCATCACCGATTCTCCATCAATTGCTTGACATAACAGAGCGTGGACGTTCACTCGGCATTATTCTTTTTGGAGCGGAGCAGTTTGTGAGCGACATACACCGTCGAGTAAAAGGCAATTGTGCCACACAGGCATTTGGCCGTACCAATGCAATCGAAATTACTCGTGAGGACTTCCGCTTTGTACCAAGTGTATATAAGACGATGTTAACCCGAATGAAGCAAGGCGAATACATCATTCAGAATCCAGTGTTCCGCTCAATGCTCCACATTAATTTCCCACTACCCATTTACAAATATTATAATGACTAATTAAAGATATGGCAAGAATCGGCAAATTTGCAATAGACTCTTTAACCAGCAGTATGTATGAAGACTGGCGCAGTATTTATCGTGAGTATATTCAGAATGCGGCAGATCAAATCGACGAAGCTGTAGAGCAACATTTAGAAGAAGATGATTATTATTCAATACACGTAAGAATTTTCCAACAAGAAAGAAAGATAATAATTGAAGATACGGCTACAGGTGTTAAGCAAAACGATAAAGACGTTTTGTTAGATATCGGTGATTCCACAAAGAAAAGAGGGAAAAGGAAGGGCTTTCGTGGAATTGGCCGTATAGGTGGAATTGGCTATTGCAAAGTGATAAAATTCGAAACTACGGCAAAAGGTGAAAAATGTAAAACGACCGTAATTTGGGATGCTGCCAAGATGAACACTATCATAGATGACGAAAATGATAGTCATGATGCAAGCGAAGTTATTGATATGTGTACTAATAGCTTCGTGGAAGAAACAGAACAAATTGACAGCCATTATTTCAGGGTCATCCTTGAAGATGTCACAAGAGACGAACTACTTGATGTTGATGACATCAAGAATTATTTGTCAATGGTGGCGCCAGTAGATTACCCCACTTCCTTTTTGCGCTTTTCATCGAAAATCAAGGAATATGCAAAGAATAACAATTTGGAGTTAGACGTGTATAATGTCTTTGTCGGAGATGAATATGGTGAGGAACAAATCTACAAGAAATATACGACAAAAATCGTAAACAATAAAGAGGGTGATTATGACATAAATGACATAGAGTTCTTTAGCCATAAAGATGTGAATGGCAATTTCCTTTATTGGGGGTGGTATTCCATTTCTGAACTGAAAGGTATTATTCAATCATATAATCCTGCTTATGGCATTCGTTTACGTTGCAAGAACATCCAATTGGGTAATGCCGAAACCTGCAAAATCTTTTATCACGCAGAAGGTGACAAGCGATTTGCCCAATATTTTTATGGAGAACTGCATGTCGTTGGTGAGAAGTTGCTTCCCAATGCAAGAAGAGACTATTTGAAAGAAAATGATGCAAGAACCGAGTTTGAACGTATAGTTAGTAATGAATTCATTCTTCTTAAGGAACTGTGTAATGATGCCTCACAAACAAGAAGCGCTTATAAAGGTATAATAAAGGCCAATGCAGGTATAGAGAAAGAAAAGAAGAAAAAAAGGGAGGGATTTGTCTCTGAAACAGAAAAACAGAAAAGCGACGAAGAATACAAGAAGTTTCTCGCAAATAAAGCAAAAGAAGAAAAGAAATTAGAAGCTTTTAAAAAGAAACTGGAGGAAAAACAATCTCCTTTAGCACCTTTATTCTCCTCGCTTAATCCTCCTTCTGACACAAATATATCTAATCAAAGTTCAGGAAGCAATGAGAATCAGGAAGGAACAGCATTGACTGTTCAAGAACCCATTATCGCAAGGCTTAGAACTGATAACGAAATATATAAGAAATTTGGAGTAAAAGAGAAGAAGGTTATCAACCAAATCTATGATGTAATTTATAACACTATCGTTGATGAAGCGAAACGAGATAGTCTCATAAATAAGATAGAAAGGGAACTAACGAAATGAATCGTAGGGTCTTACTTTTAGAGCCTAACTATAAAAACAAGTTCCCTCCTATCGGCCTGATGAAACTGGCCACATATTTCAGATTGCGAGGCGACGATGTGGTCTTCTATAAAGGAGACCTCAAGGAGTTTGTTATCCGACAGATTACTGAGGAGTGTGTAACACAACTCTCAAAAGTTGACGACTCTATCGACTGGAAGCTACGCTTTAACCGTATTGCTACATATATTCGATATCGGCGTAAGTCCGACTTGGAGAACATTGGAATAGACGATTCGGAAGATGCCATCTTTATTTATCCTTGGATAGAACATTTCAAGAAATTCTATCATAGCGGGGAGTACAAGAAACATCCTCGTTGGGATTGGGTGGGCGTTACTACGTTATTCACTTTCTATTGGGACATCACCATTGAAACCATCGAGTTTGCCAAGATGATGGTGAAAGACCAGAAGAACCTGATGGTGGGTGGTGTGCTTGCATCCATTCAGCCAAAGGAGATAGAAGAGGCGACAGGCATCAAACCACATTGTGGTACGCTCCACACTCCGTACAAGGATATTGACGAGGATAACCCATATGTAATAGACGAGTTGCCTCTTGACTATTCTATTCTTGACGAAATAGACTATGAGTACCCAGATGGAGGGTCTTATTACAGTTACACTACTCGCGGCTGCATCCGAAAGTGTGCATTCTGTGCGGTTTGGACACTGGAACCACGCTACCAGGAGTATATTCCACTACGTGAACGTATCGAACGTATAAGGCGGCTATATGGTGAACAGCAGAATCTTCTCCTAATGGACAATAATGTGCTGGCATCCGAAAAGTTGAAAGAAATCATAGAGGATATTAAGTCGTGTGGTTTTACGAAAGGTGCAAAATTCATAGAGCCCAACCAATACTTTATTGCTATCCGTAATCTTCGCTTGGGAATCAACAACAGGGCCTACGTCCGTAAGTGTTATAAACTCCTTCAGGAGATCAACAATTATAAGGGGCTCAGCGAGAAGATGCGTACTGAGATACTGGCTCTACGGGAAAAGTACCACCTGCTTCATCCCGATACCTGTCGCCGAGAAGTGCTGATAGCCACTTATAAGGACTTTGCCCCCTATTTCGATACAAAATATAATCGTCTTAAAGGGCGTTTGCGTTACGTTGACTTCAACCAGGGAGTTGACGCACGATTGTTCACCGAAGAAATTGTTTCTTTGCTGGAGCAGATTCCTGTTCGCCCACTTCGCGTAGCTTTCGATGATATGAAGACTGAACCGAAGTATAGAAAGGCGATAAAGATGAGCAAGGAACACGGCATGAGTGATTTCTCAAACTATCTGCTTTACAATTTTAATGATAAGCCAGCAGACTTGTATCACCGACTAAGAATCAACGTGGATATGTGCGAGGAAATGAACGTAAGTATCTATTCATTTCCAATGAAGTATCACCCCATACGTGGAGAGCACAGTCACGACCGCGATTATATAGGAAAATACTGGAACAGAAAATATATCCGTGCTGTGCAAGCTATTCTGAATGCTACAAAGGGCAAGATTGGACGTGGAGTGTCTTTTTTTGAGAAGGCTTTTGGACGAAATGAAGAAGAGTATATGGAACTACTTCTGATGCCAGAGACCTTCCTCTTGTTCCGTTTTTTCTTTGAAGATTTAGGGTACACTCAAGAATGGAGAGATGCGATGGCTGGTTTATCTGATGAGGAGCGAGAGGAACTCCTGCCAATTATTTATAGGAACGAGTTTAACCATATTGAGGAACTGACAGAAAACGAGAAGTTCCGTAAGATATTGACATACTACAAGAACTACCGGAGAGAAATTGCTGATCACTCATCGGAACTTTATAGATTAAAACAAGATTTTGAAAGAAGACACAAAGAGAAGCAAGAGTTAATATGATAACGATAAGCGAGTCCCAAAACACATTGCCAACTATACAGGAAGACAATTATAAAACTTTCTTTCAACAGGAACGGATGAAGTTTCTAAGTGGATCTTCGTGGCGGAAAATAGCAGAATCCTTTTGGAGAGAAATGCGGTTGAACGTGTCTGCCAATGATGTTGATGCACTTATTTCGTTTCTCAGGAATAAACGCGATGCTATCCTGCAAGCTTACAAGCAAGAAGAGTTCTTTGTTTTCTGGAATCGTTGTTTTGACAGTACGCAACGGCAGTTTGATGAAGATAAATTCATTCGGTTGTTATGCGTTGCTTATAGCGATAATATTGAACGCAGCGACCTTGACGCTTTTTTTGCTTGGTATTGTTTGACTGAATGTATCGACGAGCTTCTTACGCGAGTGCTTGAACGACAGAAGTCTTTTGTTGGAGCTACAATCAACTTCTTCTATAATGATGGTGGTGAAATCCATTTTGGAACGCCTTTTGGCAAACAAACGAACGATGCACCAGCAGAGGATGAACCATTGAGAAACATCATCTTCAACGAGCGTCTTTTTGACTCCAATGCCTGGCTATTAAAACTTCGTGACACTATTGCCGCAGCTATCGACATGGGCGATGCCACTATTATGTATGGACATCCGCAGCAGGTGCGAATTAATCCATCGGTTAAGAATGAGTGGTATTATGTAATGAAGGCTGTAAAGGAGGCAGGCATTACTAAATCTTCTTTTGGTGATACCACATTTGTGGAGCAGATGGTGGAGTGGTTCCCAATGCTATTTCCTGACGATACTCCAGAAAAGTTCAAGGAGTATAAGCGCAAGTTAGCAAGGTCTGTCTCTGGTGAGCGTAGTCTTTGGAAACTGGGCAAGATGAAGCAGGAAGTGACATTGAAAGATATGTGGGCAAAAGGTATGGCAAAAGTGATTGGGGCAGCCAAGGCTGAACGCGTATATGAAATTGCTTATAAGGGACTATTTGCCAGTCTTGTGGTGCTAAAACACGACATAGAGCGGGCAAAAACTGAGGCAGAATAATGTTGAGAAATTGATTTAGTTGGACATTCCGTTGGAATGGTTGGATAAAACAGCGCAAATACGTTGGAACGGTTGGACACGGGCTTCGAAAGAAGTCCGTGTCTCTTTTTGTTTGGTATATTGATCTTACCTTTGTACTCGCAGCGTGACCGCAAGTCTGTGCTGCCGTGCAAGGGAAAATCCCTCGTACGTACATTGTTAAACTCCGAGTAGCGTGAGAGTCACCTAGGGAGAAAGCTGCAGCACCTCAACCTTCTCACAAAACTTGGAAAAAATGAAGAAAACAAGTTTTAGAAGGCTGTTGCCCAAAGATTTCGATGCAGAACTATTAAAACAACTTACCGACGAGGGACGCGTGTACATAGACGTGGCGCGCGACACCGACAAGGATGCCTACAAAAAGGAAATCCTCGAGTACGTCGCATCTATAGCTGGCTTTGCTACGGATGCCTGGCACGAGGAAGTGAACAATCTGTGGAAGACGATTGTTGAAACGGAGTGTTTCAGGGATTGTCTGACGATGAAGAAGGGAATCAACGCAGGCCACATGAACCGCTACGTCGTCACGAACATTGTATGCCGGTTGCAGAACATGGGCGTGTATAATAAAGATGTGTCGATGCTGACCTTACATCTCTCTCTGGAGAAGACCGACAAGCGAAATAAATACTATCAGTCGAATGGCAATTATTCGCTAAACAGAGAAGCCAGATTACTCCTAAAGAAACTTTTGCAGAGAGTATAAAATGGAAGTTTTTATACCCGAAAGAACCGCAGTATCTTTGCACCATCAAACAAATTGCAATAGCGAAAACCAAGCGGGAGAAAGACCGGTCCTCCGACAGCAAGGTGACGAAAACTGATAACAAATGAATAAGGTATGAAAAGACAACCAATCATGACAACGAATCCTCATGGCGCGACGGTGAAAGTGTGCTGTGCCAGCTGTGAGCATAAGATGTGGAAGGCTGACTGCCAGCGATGGTGCAAGAAGCGCAGGAGCAAGGTGACAGCCCAGAACTATTGCCGGCGGTGGCGCATGAGCAAGCTGATGGAGCAGGCGGGCAGCACGCAAGGACGGGTGAAGCGCCACGAGTATCTGATGTATGTGCTGGAGGTGCGCGAGGCGGAGTGGCTGGCCGAGGAGCAGGGACAGCAGGTGGAGGTGAAGACCATCGAGGAGATCAGAGAGGTGTTCGAACAGCAACACGGAACGATTTACATGAATATTTAAAACCAAAACACAGTTATGACAACAAAAATTTTGAAAGTGATTGCACAGGGCGAACCCATGTATGTGCAGTCGAAGAAGACTGAGAACGGCCAACTGGCCAAGTGCTACATCCGCTTGAAAGAAATGGGCGGCGACTACGAGGACGAGTACCTCTGCGCGATGTACGGCAACCTGGCGCTGTGCAAGTTCACCCCGGGCAAGCTGGTGGTGGCAGCCCTCCGCTTCCAGACGCACGAGTCGAACGGAGCATTCTATCAGGACATCGTGGCGAGTGAAGTGAGAGACACCTAGAGCCTCCCCCCAACCCCTCCGAAAGGAGGGGAGCCACGCGCCTAGCAGTGGGGACAGCCAGCGTGGTCCCCTCCTCCGGGGAGGAGGGGTGAGGGGTGGTAGGGATGCCTGCGGCGCAACATGAATTATCATGAATTGAACATGAATTTTCATTAATTAATTTTGAAAGATTTTGAAATAGATTTTTGATAAATTTTGAGCGAAGCGACCCCAAAACATTTAACAACCTGAGTTGAAGCGGAAGGAGTCTTCTCGAGAAGATGGCCATCGGATTTCTGAAACTTCTTCTCGCAAACAATTCAGAAATATGAAGAATAATGTAATTAACAGAACAAACGAGAGTGATATGACGCTGAACGGCATGATGGTGTTCGGCGAGTGTGAAAACGGACTGCACTTCGCAGACTTCGAGTGCTGCGAGGACGTGGAGATGGAGCCCTTCGTGGGCAACTGCAAGGTGCAGATCATGCGCGACGGCAACGTGTACATCACCGAGCGGCCGAAGCGCGCACGCAACCAGGCGCTCTTTCGCGACGACAACTGCTCGCTGTCGCTGGGCCAGAACGGGAAGTTCTACTTCGTGTTCTCGCTGCCCGCAGAACAGCTGGATGAGCTGCCCGAGCAGCTGGTGCGCCAGTCGAGTGTGATTGCTGGAAAATTTCTGAGACTTATCATGGAGGATTAAGGTCAAGAAATAAGGTCAAGAATTTGAGAATTAGAGAATTATCTTCATGCAAATGAATTGACAAGAATTCGTCGCAAGCGACGAGATATGAAATTGCTTGCAATTTCTTCTCCAATTCTCAATAATTCCCACTCATGCAACGAAAAAAAAATCTCCAATTCTCTAATTCTTGATAAATAAAAATGTTTCAAAAATCGAAATAATAACTTGATGATTAACCTAATCACTATCGACGGGAGCGGGCGCAAGGTCGCCCGACCCGTCACGAACCGAGAAGACTACCTCGCCCAGCGCAACGCGCCGGAGAACGTGCAGAACTTCCTTTCTGCACGAGGGGGCGACAAGAAGGCGAAGGCCAGGCAGGTGCAATACAACTACAACGACCTGCTGCCCGACGGGGTGCTGAAGGGCTGTCACCATGTGGCGTCGACCTTCGCACACGACATCGACTGCCAGTCGGCCGAAGAGCAGGAGCGCATCAAACAGGTGCTGCTCGAGAAGAAGGACGAGATCGGTCTGCTGGAGCTGTCGGGCTCAGCCAACTACGGCCTGCATGCGGTGTGCCGCCGCGAGCGTGGCAAGACGATTCTGGAGAACCAGGTGCGCCTCTCGATGCTCACAGAAACGGAGATGGACACCTCGACGCACGACGAGCAGCGCATCCTCTACACCGGTCCCGCAACTCCCGACAATCTGTTCTATCTGGACGATGCCATCTTCGAGGAGCAGCTATCCCCAGAGGAGGCTGCCGAGGAGTTTAAGCGCCTGAAGGAGCGCGAGAGGCAGGGACAAGAAGAGGTGCCGCCGGGTGCAAAGAAGGCGAATAAGCACTACCGCCCCTGGAAGGAGCGACGCGCAGAGCGCGATGTTCAAAGTTTAAAGTGTAAAGAGCCTACGGCTCGTGTAAGCGAAGCACCTTCCAACGATGGCGGGCAGACACAGAGAGCCCCCCATTCAGCCCCCGAGGGGGCTACAATAGCCAACACACCTGATGGCGGGCAGACACGGGGGTCTGCCCCTACCGTTAGCGACCGCACCCGTTTTATCGCCCAAGGTGTGATGAAGGAGAAGGGATTGCTGGAGCGCGACTTCCTGGACGAGGGCGGCAGGCATACAAGCGTAAAGATGTTCCTGAGCGGTGCCACGCAGCTGCTGACGCGTGAGGAGACGAATGGCATCCTGGCCGAGTTGATGCCCGATCATTGGCGCGACCAGAACATCCAGCAGCTGGTGAGCGACTTCTATCAGAACTACACCAATCCCAGCCAGCGACTGCTGAAGTATCAGGAGAACCTGTTCACGCAGAGCCGACGCCTCTACGGATATGACTCCGAAGACGGGCACACCGCAGCCTCCGATGGTATCGTGTCCCCCTCGGGGGACGACGGGGGGGCCGTAGCTCCCGAGATGCCTCGCAAGCTTCCGAAGCTCATCCAGCTGCTCACCTCGAAGACGCCCGACATCTACAAGCCCACGTTGGCGCATGCCTTGTTCCCTCCCTTGGCGACGCATCTCTGCGGTGTGCGGTTCCCATACACCGACAACGTGGAGCACGAGGCGACGCTGATGAACTGCCTGATGGCTTCGACGGGTGCCGGCAAGGGCTGCATCGACGAGCCCATCCGCCGCATCATGGCCGACATCAAGCGGCGCGACGACGAGAACGCTCAGCGCGAGGCGGAGTGGAAGAAGGACTGTCAGCGGAAGGGTGCGAACAAGGACCGAATGGTGCGACCGGAGGGGCTGGTCATCCAGATCATAGACCCCGATATGACGAAGCCGGCGCTGGTGACGCGCATGGACGAGGCCGAGGGGCACTTCGTCTACGTGAAGCTGAACGAGCTGGACCTCTTCGAACAGCTGAAGGGTCAGACGGGCAAGCAGCACTTCCAGCTGATGTGCCTGGCCTTCGACCCCGGGGCAGAATACGGTCAGACGCGCGTGGGCATTCAGAGCGTGACGGCCCGTCCTGTGTGCCGCTTCAACTGGAACGCCTGCACCACCATCCTGAAGGGGCGCCGCTTCTTCAACAAGGTGCTCACCGACGGCCCTATCTCGCGCATCAACTTCTGCACCATCCCCGAGATGGAGATTGGCGCCGAGCAGCCCGTCTACGGACAGTACGACATTGCCTTCGACGAGGCTCTGCGGCCCTACATCGAGAACCTCACGAAGGCCCGCGGGCTCATCGTCTGCAAGCAGGCCGACGCGCTGGCGCGCAAGCTGCAGAAGGAGTGTGCGGAGTTTGCCCGCCTGAGTCAGAACGAGGTGTATTGGAACCTCTCGCACCGCGCCTGTGTAATTGCCTGGCTGAAGGCCTGTGTGCTCTACGTGGCGAACGGCTGCAAGTGGGAGAAGGCCATCGACGACTTCATTCGCTGGTCGCTGGAGTACGACCTCTGGTGCAAGATGGAGTTCTTCGGCGAAGACATCGCGAAGGCGAACATGGAAACAGAACCCACCACCAAGCGTGGTCCTCGCAACCTGCTGGAGCTGCTGCCCGACGTGTTCACTACTGACGATGCCCGTCGTGTGCGCCAAAGGCAGGGGTTGAGCAACGAGCGCGGCAAATGTGATCATATGATCTGTCAGTGGGTGTATCGAAAATATGTATCACGAATCACAGATCACAGTTTTAAAAAATGCCGATAGACTGCTTGCATCACAGTATCACAGTATCACAGTTTTATAATGAGCCTATCGCATGAAGGCACGGCCCGTCGGGGGCAAAGCGGCAAAGCGCCTTTGGCGCGTGTAAAGCGCTACGGGCGTGTAAGGCAGCAGAGCTGCGTTCAAAGCAGCAGAGCTGCGTTCAATGCTGCGGAGCAGCGGTTCTTTCTCCGCTCCGCTACGAAAGCGGCCGCTCGACATCCCGAAGGGTGGCGCTTTCAGAGCGAAGCGGGGAAAGAAAGCCGAGCGAAGAACTGTTGAGAGCGGAACACCTAACGGTAGGGGCAGACTCTATTGCTACCCTCCTTCGGAGGGGCTGGGGGAGGTCGTCTGCCCGAACAAAGGGTCGGCCTATCGGCCTCAAAATCTTTCAAAAATCTGATTCAAAAATCAATCAAAATGGCAATTGTAAGTTATTAAGGTCATGGGTATGTTCTATGATTAAAGAAAGGGAAAGAAGAAATATGGGCTAAGAAACGTGTTTCAAGGGGTTGTTCATCGCGAAGTCAAAACGGGATTTGGTTCTTTTGTATTGAAACAGATACATTGATGCAGTCAAGAAGGTTAATCTTTGATAAGAAAAGCAAGTTTGACACAGCTTTTGAAGGAGAATCCGTTGAAAATTTGTACCTTTGCAGACAGATAAATCGGAATTTACCACCAATAAATCGGAATATAGTCATGAATTTGATAAAAATACAGTCAAGCAAAGACCCGCTGATAGCGCAAGTTCCAGAGCTCTACGAGTCTGCTTTTCCCGAAGCGGAGAGAACTGACACTGAACGTTTCCTGTGGATGATAGACCACTGCCAGGAAATGTCTTTTTATGCCATCACTGAAG
>JAEEGK010002184.1_pt1 | contig 48862 bp, 22 predicted proteins | sample 8958771 | NCBI WGS metagenome assembly JAEEGK01 (sample SAMN16246547, study PRJNA631951) | gut metagenome | biome: gut microbiome; feature: rumen; material: SC-attached | host: Bos | place: Iran: Karaj | collected 2018-10 | reverse complement strand
AATAATTTTTCGCTTCATTTATTTCTAATTGATGAGGTGGAATTAAATTTGAATTATCATTTATTAAATTATTATTATTTATATTATTATTTGTATTATTTATTTCATTATTCTTTGTTGATTGAATAAATTGAGGTTCTTTTGTTCTATTCATTAATAATTTTAAATTGTCTTTTGTTATATTTTGTTCTTTTAATGTTTTTTCAAAAGATAATTTTTTTCCTCGAAAAAGAAAACTCATGTTTGTTCCTAAATTTCCTTCTTTTATATTTATTTTTTCTATTAAGTCTAATGGAGTTAAATCAGGATTTATTTTAATTGTTATTTCATGCTTTATTTCTTCAAACATTATTGGTTTAATAATTAAAGTAATTTCTGACATATTTTTTTTGAATAATAAAAGTATATTAAATTTTGGAATAAATTTTAATTATTATTTAATTCAAAAATAATATATTATCTTATATAAAAAATGTCGAATTCAAAAGACAGAAAAAAATAATATTTGAAATGCTCCCAAATAAAAATAATATTAATATTTAAGAAAAAAAGATATTGAACAAGAAAAAAGATTTAGAAGATTAATAGAACAATATGAATAAATTTATTATAAAGAACTTAATTAAATATATTTATTTATAATTGCTTTCACATTAATTTCTTCCATAAAAATTAATTTTTTTTTCTCAAATTAAATTTAAAAAAAATTAATGGAAAAAAGTAAATCACTTTCAAAATTTGAATTAATAGGAAAATCAGGGAAAATTTCAAGAAAAAATGAATTGAAAAAAAAAGATTTAAATGAAATAACGTAAAATTATAAAACAATTTATAAAATAGTATATTAATAAATGATATATCAATAAGAGATTTATCCTATATTATAAAAGGAATAATAATAGTTTTCTATAAAATTTATAATTCCTTTTATTATTCAAATCAAGAATTTATTTTAATGTTTATAAGAAATAAAATTGATAGGAAAAAAAAAATGGGTGTTTTATTAAAAAAAAATTTAAAAGAAAGTAAAAAAAATGAAAGTAAATCTTCAATATCAATAAATCAAATGGGAATATTAAATTCATATAATATGTCTTTATTAAGTTCAAAATCAAAAGGAGAAAATTCGTTTTGGAAAACTTTTAATAAAAAAATAGAAAATAATAAGGAAGAAAAAATTAATGAAAATAAAATAGAAACTCCTAAACTTGGAATTAATAATCTTATTGATACTAAAATTATTTTATCTAATATGAAAACTTCAAAAAAAAAATTATTTGAAAATGTCAGTAAAATTGAAAATAATCAATCAAAAAATTCTTCTTTTATAAATAATTGTTCTAATAATATTAATCAAGAAATTTTATCTGATTTTGTTGATTTTAATATTGAAAGTAATAAAATAAATAGTTATAATAAAGAAAATAATAATAATAATTCAAATTTAAAAGAAAATATAACTTCAGAAAAAAAATCAATTAATGAAAATAAAGAATATACTTTAAAAAAAATAAAATTTGAAAATAAAGAACAAAACAAAACAAAAAATAAATTTAAAATATCATCAAAATTAAAATTAGAAAAAGATGAAATAATAGAAATGAACATAGAAGAAAAATATAAAAATGAAAAACTAAAAATTCACATAAAAGAAATAATAGAAAAATTTAAAGAAGAATATAAAATAAAAGAAGATTTAAATGAATATAAAAAATTAATAAATGAAGAAATAAAAAATAACATAATAATAACATTAAATGAAATGATATCTAATTCAAATATTTTTGGAAGTCAAATAATTTCTCATAAAAATATATCATCCTTATATGATAAAAGAAGAGGACTTGATTCATTTGAAAATTCTCAATCACAATCAATAACAATAATGTCTAATTTATCAATAAAAAATGTATTTGATGGAAAAAATATAATTAATAAAACTTCAAATATTATAAATTTCCCAGAGAATAATATTATTGTTGAAGAAGAAAGTAATTTAAATATTACAAGTGTTAATACTATTAATTTAAAATCTACTTTAAATGATATTGTTGATGGAGATTTATATTATAATAATATTCAATCTAATTTACATGATATTCAAGAAATTGTTGAAGAAAATAATAATGAATTAATTAATCAAAATTTATTTGAAGAAATTAATAAAATTAAATCTAATGAAGAAATTCCTATTCAATATTTAAGTGATAAAATATTTAATGATTGTCAAAAAATGAATAAAAAAGATAAAATTTCAAAAACTTTTTATGAATTATTATTTATTGTTCATGAAAATAATATTGATATTTATCAAGAAAGTTTATTTGGAAAAATAATAAAAAAATAAATTAAATAAATTAATAATATAAATCATATCTTAATATTATATAAGCATATATGAAATTTTTTTTTAAAATATTATACTTTTATTTAATTTATTATTTTGAAAGGTGTGGGGGTGGAAAAATTTTAAAAAAAATATATAAATAAATAAATATATAAACATTTTTTACTTTTTTTCAAGGATTATTTTATTTATTCAATTTTAAATAATAATAACAAATATATATAAAGAATCTAAATAAATTAAAACACCTTTTTTAATTTACAAAATAAATAGGTGCTATATTTCATATATATTAAACTCTCAATTTCATAATACATATTAAAAATATATATAAAAAGTTTCTAAATTTAATTAAAAATAATTCAAATTATTGACTCTAAAAAACCAATAAATTTTTTATTCTTTAAAGAAAATTCAGTTAAGTTAATTTGATGAAAATTAAAATAATATTTTTTACTTAAATTTATAAATTTTTCTTTATTTTCATAAATATTAACATTATTTTTTAAATCACAATTGAAAATAAAGAATATTTTTTCACTTTTATTAACTGACTGAATTTCTCTTACTTGTTTTTCAATAAAATTAAAATTTGAATTTTCATTTACAATGATAATAAAAGCATGAGCAATTTGAAAATAAGTTTTAATCAAAATTGAATTTAAGAAATCTTCATTTGAATCCCAAAATTCAAGTTTATAATCTTTATTATTAATTTCACAATTAATTTTTTTAATATTTAAATATTCAGTATGAGTATAATTATTATTATCTTTAAAATTACCAAATATTTTACTTAAAAAAAAACTCTTTCCGACTTTATTATTTCCAATTAACATAATTTTAATTAACTTATTATAATTTTTTACATTATTTAAAATTATGTTTTTATATTCATCATCAGAAATAATTGAAGTATCAAAAGTATTAATTGAACTTCCGTTACTTGAATAACTTTTTTTACATAAATCATCATATTCATCTTCTGATAAATAATCATCTAAAAATAATTCTTTATTCTTATATTTAATATTTGATTCTTTTATTATATTTTCTAATTCTTTTTCTTCAATTTCTTCTTTTTCTCTTAAAGTTAATTCTCTCTTTTCAATTTTATATCCTGAATTTAAACCTAAATTTTCTAATTCTTCTTCATTTGAAAAAGAATCTTCTAAATTAAATTTTTGTTGATTAAAATTTCTTTCAATTGATGTTTCCTTAAATATTAAATTTTGGTTATATAAATATTTTACTTGTGATTTTTCTAGATCATCTTTATCATATATTGTATATGAACGACTTCTACGCATTATTTTTTTAAAATATTAAATAAATTAATTTTACATTATATAGATGATAAAAATTAAAAGCAGAATTAACAATTACAAAAATTATATTTTTTAATATTTTTTTTCTTATAAAAATAACAATTTTAAAAAAAAATAATTATTTATAATAATCATAAATATCTTCATTTTACCTTTTATCAATAATTAAATTAAAAAATAAATTATTTAAATAATAAAAAAAAATAATCAAAAATAACCTAAACCTTCAAAAAAAGAATAATTCAAAAATATATTAAAAAATTAAAAATTAATATTCAAACTTTTTACGAAGTATTTTAATTCAAAAGGAAAAATAAAAAAATTTTGTTTTAATGTTATTTTATTTATTAGTTTATTTTAACAAAAAAAAGGATTATTAATAATTAAAATATATAGAAAAATAAATAAATTCAAATGACACTTCTTTTTTATTTTTTCTTTTTAATTATTTCATAATAATTATTAATTTTCTTATATGGTTGATAAATATATTTATCATTTTTTTCAATAATTTTTTTTAATTTTTCTTGAAATTCTTCTTTAGCTTTAATTTTTGCAATTTTATTTGCTTTTTTCCTATTAGAAATATCAATATTTTTTTTAACAAAAATAAATTTATCATAATTATATCTTTCTTGTTTTCTTTTAAAATAAATTAAATCATTAATTTTATTTTCAATTTCTAATAATCTACTTAAAGTATTTACTTTTTCATTATATTTATAAATTTTTTCTTTAAATTCTTCTTTATTATTTATCTCATTATAAATTTCTAAAACTTTTAAATCAACTAAATTAAATTTATTTTTTTTATTTACTTTTGGTAAATTATATAAATATTTTTTTAAATATTCATTTCTTAATTTAACTTCTTTTAATTTATTTTCAGTAACATTCATTTCTTCTTCAAAAAATTTTTCTAATTCTTCTTCTTTTTCAATTAATTCTTTTTTTTCTTTTAAATTTTCTCTTAAAGAAGTTAATTCATTTTGTTTTTCATTATAAATAATTAAACTATTTTTAATATTAAAAGAAATTAAATCTAATTTTTTTTTAAATTCTTCAGGTCCAGAAAAAATAATTTTAGGTTCTTTAATAATTTTAATTCCAGAAGAAAGATTTTCTTCTAAAATAGAATATCTTTTTTCTTTTCCTTTCATAGAAATAGTATTTTTTTTATTAAATTGACTTTGAACTGAATTAAAATTAGATAATATAAATAATGAATGAAGATCTTTTTTATAATCATTTTGATCTTCTTCATTAAATTTTTCAAATAATCCAGTTTTATTTTTAACACATAATAAAAAAAATTTATTGTTTAAATTATATTCAAATTGTCTTTGTAATCTTCCAAATCTATGTCTTAATAAATAAGTTTCATGTAATATTTCATTTTTTTTTTCAAATAAAACTTCTCTTATTTCTTTTTCTTTTTCTATTTTCTTATATAAATCATTTAAATAATCATCTGTACTTTTTATATATATGTCTATTAAATTTATCATTTTTTCTAAATTTAATATTTCTAAATTCATTAAGTCTACTTCTATTTTTCTTTCTTCTTTTATATTTTTTATCTCATTTTCTTGAAGCAAATAACCATAATTTTCTAATAATATTTTTTTTGATTTTTTTGTAAAATCAATAATTGATTCAGTTCTAATTTTGTTATTTTGAATTTTATTAAAATTAAATTTTTGTAAAAATTTTATTTTAGTTTTGCTTCTTTTTTTTATTTTTTCTGTTTTTGATTGATTATTTTTTGTTGTATAATTATGAATAGTACTAATTGAACCAATTGATAAAGTTCTATTTTTTGAAATTGGTTTATTAAAACTATTATGTAAATCTATTGAAGGTAAAATTTTTAATTGAGGAATAATTGATGAATCTGAAGTTCTTAAATTCTTTGCTTCAATTTTTAAATATTTATAATTTTTATTAAAACAATTACTTAAAAATATATGATGAAAAGAATCCAATTTTATTTTCTCTATTTGTTTTATAAAACTTAAGCTTTTTATAGATTTTATATCATGTTTCATTCTATTTGTTAAAGACTTTTGTAATAATGATATCTCTGTTTTATCATTTGAAGAAAATGTTCTTATTGTACTCATTTATTTTTTGAAGTTTAAAAACAATTAATTATTAATAATTTATATTTATCATTATTTTTATTTTTTAATATAAAAAACTTATGAATGATAATTTTGAGGATAATAATAATTTTTGGAATGATATTTATGATGATAAAGTTTATTTAGATAATACTCAAAATCTTTATTTATTGACTGAACGTATGAAAAAAGAAAAAAAAAGTAATAATGTAAACTATCAAAATTTAACCAATTTATATAATAAATATGATTATTTAATTAAAGAATTTTGCAATGAAAAAAATAAAAATATATCAACTCAAACATCTTTTAAAAATAATAAAAACAATTATTTTAATATATTATATAATAAAGGAATAGCAATGAATAAAAAATTAGAAAAAATAAGAAAAGAAAATGAAGAATTAAAATTATTAAATGAATTAAAAGAATGTACATTTCAACCTAATTTAAATTTACCGAATAAAACAATAAAAAAACATAATTTAAATAATTTATCATTATATGAAAGAAATAAAAATTGGTTAATAAATAAAAACGAAAATATAATTAAATCTAAAAGAAAAAATGCAGAAAAATTAAAAAAAATTTATAATCATAAACCAACAATTCATTATATTGATGATAAATACCTTGAAACAATTTTTAATGAAGAAAATAATATTGAAAATCAACCTGAAAATTTTTCTTATTTAATAAGGCAATATAATGTTAGAAATAAAAATAATAAAAAAAATAAATCTTTAGATAATTCTTTTTTTATTCAAACTTCACATTATATAGGAAAAGATTTTGGAAAAAAAATAACAAAAGATGATTTTGATTCTTTAAAAAATTATATACATAATGAAATACACAATATAAAATAAAAATTAATTAATTAATTATTTTTTTTTATTTTTTTTGCTCAACTTTTTTTAAAATTATTTTTTTTTTCCATATAAATAACTTATTCTTTTTTTTATTTAATATTAAATTTAATTAATCACAAATATGGATGTCAATGAAGGTATTTTTATTATACATTATATTTCATTTTTTTCAATAAATAGATGTAAAGATTAATAATACAATAAGAGAAGTAAAGGAAAAATTAGATAACAAAGGTACAATTTTATTTTTTAAAAATTTAGATTATCAAAATGCTTTATCAAATTTAAATAATCTAAGAATGTCCTTTGAAAGAATAAGAACACCAGAAAAGAAAGCTCAATATTATGAACAAATAATCACAATATTCAATGAGAATATGACTAAATTTTTAAAGTTACCAATGAAAAATAAAGAAGATTTAGATAAGAATATAATTCAAATTAAAAAAATAATGATAGAATTATATCCTAGAACAGCTTTTACCAATGATTCAAATAGAAATGATAGTTTAATCAGAGATATGTTTAATATTATGAAAGAAATTTTAGAAAAAGACATTGAAGAAATTGGTATTAAAGTAAAGGGATATTTAAATGAATCCTGCAGAGAAAAATCATTTCAACTTTATTCTTTTAAAAAAATATTAGAATATATAAATGATTCTTTAAGACATATTAAAGACATTTATAATAAAAATATGGAAAGAGATTCTTCAAAAGAAAATGTAATGTCAAATTGTTCTTTTAAAATTATTTCAGATTTAACTTCTTATTCTGCTTTTTTTTATCAAAATTCTATTTCATCAGAACAAAAAGGTCCACAAATAAATTTAAAAGATAATACAAGGAATGAAATAGAAGAATATAAAAAAAATGTTAAAAATTTATTAATTAATTTAATTCAAAAACCAAATTATACAAAAGAACAATCTCATTATTTTGAAGATTATTTAGTTTTACTTTGTAAAGGAATATGTAGTTATTTTTTCTTTAAAAGAATAAGACAAGATATTTTACCAGTTTCAGATTTAATAAAAACAATAAAATATATACTTGAAAATACTTCAATGAAAGAAACTACAAAAGATGTTTATAATTATTTTTTATTATTAAAAGATACAAATGAATTTTATGAAGAAAGAAATTATTTTTTAAATGAAAAAAATTTTTTAAAAAAAGGATTACAATATACTGATACTAATCAAAATGAAGTTTTTAAATTACTTTTAAGATATCAAGATTTAATTCTTCAAAAAAGAAATGGAAATACAAATGAAGAAAAATGGGAAACTTTAAAAAATTTATTAATATTGAAATTAAATGATTATCATTTAAATTTTGATTTGAAAGCTCAAATTTTACGTCATATAAAAGATTATTTAGCTTTTTTTTCGAAAAACAATGGTCAAAATGAATTAAAAAATATTATTTCACCTTTAGTTAATTTATTAATACAAGAATTAAGTTATTTCTATGAAAATTTATTAAAATTAACATATGAAAGAGATCAAGGAGTAAATATCTTAAAAGAAAGTAAAAAAAAGAGTAAAAAAGATTATTTATATAGAAATATGATTGATGTAGAATTTGAAGATACAAACCAAGAAAAAAATACACCTTCAATTTTATTTGATATTTTATTATCAAATGAACTTGATAAATATTCTATTGTTGATGAAGATAAAAGAATATTAAATGAAGTATTTAAATCTACAAATGAAATTTTACAAAATCTTTCTAAAATTTTTCAAAATGAGTTTCATTCAAGACAAAATATTCTTCCACTTAGAAATCAACAATTTCAACAAAATAATTTACAACAACATGAAATTACTGAATTAGTTGAGCTTTACAATAACATAAATTCAAAAAGTAAATATTTATCAAAAATATTTTATAATTATTTATATATATATGAATTTTATTGTAAAAATCATAAACATCCAAAAGAAGAAAACAATGAAATTTCATATGATACAAATTTGATTGATATTTATCTTACTTTTCCTCCTCCTCTTTGTATATCAATTTTTAAAAATTCAATGCCAAAAATATTTAATTTAATATTATTAAATTCTCAAATTTGTAGTAATTTCAGTTGTATAAGTACAATATTAATAGATAATATATTTAAATTTAAGCAAAATCCAGAAGCAACAATAAGTAATTTAAAAAAAGAATTATTTGAAGTTTATTTTGATTATTTTAGTAGAAAAATTTATGATATTGGAAATTTTAAAGATATATATGATGTAAATTATTCATTAAATAATGCTTATTTATCATATACAATAACAACAATGAAACAATTATTTAAATATATTCTTTCTTATTCATCTGAAGATTATGTAAAAAGTAAAATAACAACATTATTAGTAAATTGTATTCTTTTATCAAAAAATTCTCAATATTTTGGAAATTACATTTATATAATAAGATGTTTATTTAAATATTTAAATTTAAATGATAGAAATAATTCTACTCAATATGAATTTCATAGAGAAGGATTACATATAGTTTATGGAGTTATGAAATATATGATTAATTTTAAAGAAGCTTATCCTTTTTTAAAAGAAATGATAACTGAAATAATAATGATTCTCCCACTTAAATTTAAATATTTAATTGATTTTACTCATTTAATTTTTCCTTCTATTATTGATTCTTTAAGTATGACTCCAGAAATAATTCCTATTGGATTACAATTTTTAGAACAATGGATGAATGCTTTATTTCATAAACCTGAAAATGTAAAACCTTATTTACAAAAAAATATTCTTCAATTAACTACTTTATTAACTAGTCATTTATATAAAAATTTAAGTATTTCTTTAAATTCACTTAAACTTTTATCTAAATTTGGAGGAAAAAGTAGAAATTATTTAGAAGATAAAGGAATAAATTCTAAAACATGTCCTACTCATATTATATTAATTAATTTAATGGAAAAAAACACAAATAAAAAGATTGACTTTATATTAGATTATTTAGTTGATATTTGTGTTAAAATTTCATCCAAAAAATTAAATATATTTACAGTTAAATTAAGTTTAGTAACATTAAAACATTGTTTTATGACATTTATTGATCCAATAATTGATTATAATTATATAATAAATGTTAAAAAAGATATTATTAATAATATAAAACCAAATGATGATATTTTTAATTCAAAAGGTTATTTCAAAAAAATAAATGAAAATGAAGAACAAGTAAAAATAAATACAATTCAAAGACAATGTGAACATTTTATTCTTGAAAAAATATTAAGAGGATTATTTATCTGTTTTACATTAAGAGATATAGAAAATGAAACAAAAGATTTAATTAAATTTATAGCAGATTATTTTGTTTTTGCAATGATAGCAAAAGATAAAAATAATAAGTACATGCATTGTTTTGAAATAGATCCAATGACAATTTTTGATACAACATTTGAATTTTTATTTACTTACAATCCAACAGTTTTAAGAAATCCAAATACAATTTGTAGAACATTATCACAAAAATTTCTAATAAGAATTTTAGACACAATAGAAACAATATTTGATAAAGATTATAAAGTAATTCAACATTTAGAAATTATAGATATAATGTTTCTTAAATTTTTAAATTCATGTTATAATAATGAATGGACTAAAAAAGGAGTTGGATTAAGATTAATTGAAATTTTGATTAACAGATTTCCTAAATATATTACTAATAAATATATTAAATATTTATTTAGAACTATTTCTACTATTGCTTCTAGTTATTCAAATTTAGTTAAAATTAAATTTCAAAATGAATGCATTAAAATTATTGAAGATTTATGTAATAATTTTATAATTGATGATCCTTATTATCAAAAATTAAATAAAGAAATGTTTGAAGTTAATAAATTAGAAGATGAAAATTTAGATAATGCTAAAAATAATTTTATTATGATGTTTAATTTCATTAAAAATGCTCTTGATGAAATTGTTGAAAATATTAATTCAGGTAGTCATTATGAAATTAAAATTTTATCTATTTTAATTGAAAAAATATATCGATGCCAGCCTTTGAAAAAAAATGCTTTTACTTTATTTATGTTAAGCACAGAAAAAATTTCAGTTTCTGATTTTTTAGAAATATATAATCAAAGTAAAAGAGAATTATCAATAGAAAATATTTTTAGAAAAGAATTAAACAATGAAGATATTGAAATGAAAGATTCTATAAATTATTTAATTGATGATCCAGAAGCAAAAATAAATTTAAAACTTTTTGATATGATATCATCTTTAAATATAAGATTAGGATTAATAGAAAGTAATTTTAATCCTTTAACTGCAAATTGTTTAGGAATGATTTTTGTATTTAAATATTGTCCTCAAAATCTTATAAATTATATTTTTTCAAATAAAGCACACTTTGATTTATTTATGAATATGATTAAAACAATTTATGAAACTTTATTATGTGATTTATATATGAATATTGAAGTTATAAAATATATTAGAAAAGAAATGTTTTTATTAAAATTTAAGCATATTTTCATTGAAAAATTATATTTGGACAAAAAACTTTCTTTTACTTTTGAATTAGATAATGGAAATGGTGAAAAAATTTATTTTCCAAATAAAATTCCAAGTAATAAGATTGAAGAAGTTGAAAAATATATTCAAAAAAATGACTGTTCTGAAATTAACGAATATAATTCAAATGATTCTTTTATTCCTGAAATTTTTCCTATTCTTTCTGAAAAAATGAAAATGATTAAATCTTATATTAAATTATTGAAATATATTTTTATTAATGAAGATATTCAAATGAATATTCAATTAGATGAAGATAAAAAAAAAAATTTTATGACTATGAAAGCTAATTGTATTAAATTAATGAAGAATTACATTATAAACAGAGAAGAAGATAAAATTTTAAGAGCTTCAAATAAATTTTTATATACGGTTTTAAAAAAAGATAATAATTCAAAAGTAATTTTTATGAATGATGATTTCAAAAAATTTATTATAAATTCCTTAGAAAATTTAAAAGCAGGTCAAAATGCAAGAAATATTGATTTTCTATTATTATTATTTAAATCAATTATAATAAATGATGATATATTAAAAATATTAAAAGATAAACTTGAAGAATTTTCTTCTTATGATTTTTCTGATAATGCTAGTAATCAATTTTATGCTTTTATTTCCTTATTTACTTATTGTCAAGTTGATCAAATTAAAATTTGTTGTGAAAGTATATTTGAAAATTTTCTTTATAAATACAAATTTTTATATATTAATAAAAATTTCAATTCATTTCATAATACTAAATACAAAAAAAAAATTATGAAATTATTTACTAATTTAAAAACAGAATTTGCGTATTTTATTGTAAACAAAATAATTGAAAGAAAAGAACATGATATAAATTTATTTCAATTTTATAAAGATATTATATTAAATGAAAGAGGATATATAATAAGAGAAACAACATTTATTATTTTCAAAGATAAACTAATTCCCTTATTAGAAACAAGTGATTTAAGTAAATTAAGATATCTTCTAAAATATATTTTATTAATAATAAAAGTTTCACCTAAATATCTAAAGAAAAATGATTTTTTAAAAAAAGTAAATGACTATTATTTAAACAAAATTTATGAATTCAGAAACGCACCAAAAATTATTAAAGATTACGAAAAAATATTAAAATATATTACAAAATTCAATGAAATATATTTAATGACTTTTACTGATAATAGAAAATATTTCTTTTACATTTTTTATTGTTTTTCCCACATAAAAAATCAATATTTAACAAATAGAATTTTAACTTTTTGTAATATTACAATGTATTCTAAAGTAGATGAAAAAATGTATAAAAAGATTATGTTTGAATTTATTAATGACTATAAAAAATTAATTGATCAAAATTGTTTTTCAAATATAGTCAAATATTTTATTATTCCATTGACAACTAAATATTTTAAAGAAAATAACTTTTTAAAAACAGAAAATTGTGAAAAAGAAAATCAAACAGAAAAAAATGAAAAAACTCAAGAAAACAAAACAAAAAATGAAAAAGAGCCAAATCATCAATTTATATTAAATATGTTATTAACATTAACAAGGAAAATGGAAGAGCATAAAGAATTAATAGAGAAGGATAATATAGAGAAATTTAAATTTACAATATTAATAATATTGATATTTTCAAATTATTACAAAAATAATATATCAAAAAATAAATATAAAGAAGAAATAAATAATTTATATTTAAACATACAAAAATTATGTACTCCAACAGAATCAGAATCAAATCAAGATGTAGCAAAATTATATTGGTTATTATTAGGGACTTTATTTACAAATTTAAATGATAGTTTTAGTAGTGAAAAAATTTATTCTATATATAATACATTTAAAAATATTAGTGATGATTATAATAATTTAGCTGTTGCTTCATATGATATTATATTACCGAATATTCAAGAAAATCAAATTACAGAAACAGTAAAAATTCTATTTAATGAAAGAGCGAATTCTAAATTTTTCCAATGTTTAGTTTTATTAACTCAATCACCAAATTTATTTAAAAAATTTTTTTATTCTGTATTTAATCCAATATATAGTTTTATATATAGAGTAGCATCACAATATAATAGAATATATACTTATCATAGAAGATTTATTGTTCAATTAACAGGAACTTGGATTTCTTTTATTTCAAATCAAAGAAAACTTATTAAAGAAGGAAATACTAAAATTCAAGAAAAATTAACTTCTCCTGATTTAATAGCATGGAAAATATGTTTTAAAATATTTAAAGCTGCTTATTTTCAGAATACAGGTGATTCAGAAAATTTAGAATTATTGAAAAAAATTATTTTTTATAGTAGAGAATTATTTGATAGTCCTAATTCATATGAAATGATGTTAGTTGATTTAAGAGATTATAAAGTTCCAAGAAGTAGTAAAATGTATTTACATGCTTATATTTATTTATTGAAAGTTTATATTTTTTTCTTTAAAAAAGAATTATTATATAATGGACCTGAAAATTATTTTATTATTTATAAAATTTTATCAGAAAATAATAATTTAAATGTTAGATTATCAAATGATTTTGGTTTTGTTATGAGAGCTTTATTAGATGAAAATGTTATGAATGCTTTAAATTCAAAACCACAAATTCCAGAAGAAAATAAAATTGAAGTTAAATATAATTATTATTTAAAAATTTGTGAAGTTTTAAAAAATAATGTTCAAAATTTAAATAAATATAAATTTTTTGAAACTGATTATGATAATTTACCTAAAGATTTAAATGGTATTTATTCTAAATTTGTTACTGAAAATATAAACGATAAACTTATAAATAATTTTCCTTTAATTGACTTTAAATTTTTTATTCTTTTTAAAAATTTCATGGATGACTTTTTTAAGAATGAAAATTATGAAAAAATAAAAAATAAATTTGATATTTCAGAAGATTCTACAAAAGAAGTAAAAAAAAATTTATCAACTCTTCAAAAATTTTATTTCATCAACTTTTTAGTGTTTACTTTAGTTTATATTGATAAATTTAAAATAGAAGAAAAAAATTTTAAAGCTGAAAGTATTAAAGATTCCCAAGAATATTTTTCATCAACTCATTGTTTCTATTGTAATTTAAAAGGAATAAATTTATTAAAAAAAATGAAAAATGAAAATATTATTTTAATGGATATAAATAATTTAGAAAAACCAATTTATATAAGTTATCCAGATACAATCTTTTGTGGATTTTTATTTTTTTTCCAAAATGAAGAAATGATGTTAAAATCAAAAGAAATAATAAATGAATTATTCGTTAGAACATATAGTATATTAAAAGATAGAACATTTCAAACAATACTTGAAGATCTAATTTCAATTGTTTTAGAAAGTCCTCATCAACAAGATTCTTCAAAATCAAAATTTTTACTTGATATATTAAATACATATGATTATATTTTTACAAAAATAAGTCAAAGATTATTAAATAACACATGTGATTTTATTTCAAAATATTCAGAAAATTATAATAAAAAAGATAATAATATAAATAACATAATAAGAATTCTAGTTTATACATCTCATAATTTTGAAATAAAAACAAGGCAAAAAATAATAAAAATATTAAAAAAATATAATGGAAGTGAATTAATAGATACTTTAAAATGGATGTTTACATTTGTAGAATGGGAAGGAAAACATGATTCAAATACTAATTGGTTATCATATAGTGTTGATTTATTATTATCTCATTTTCAAGGAAAAACTTCTTTAGAAATTAAAAATGATTCAACTCCAAAAATTCATCCTTTACATTATAATAGATTTAATAATAATGATGATAATATGATTATTGAAAGTGATTTAATTAAAGATGAAATTTATGATAAAAATGGATATATTTTAGATTTTGTTAAACAATATAATACATATTTAAATAATCGTCCTACAAAAAGTCTTATGCATCCTATAAGAGATATAATATTATGTGATATGACTTTTAGTCAAAAAATTTTTATTAGTGTTTTTCCTCAAATTTGGAAAATTCTTCCTATGAAAGAAAGAGAAATGTTATATGTTTATATATGTGAATTCTTAACTGAAATAATAAAAAAAGGGAAATTTTATTCAATAATAAAAATATTAATTGAAACTTTTGGTAATTGTTATCCTTTAGTAAATATTCCTCCAGAATTATTATTAAGTTTAACAAGATCACAAAATTCTTGGACTTCATCATTTTTTTATTTAGAAAATTTATTTATAAATAATATAGAAAGAGAAAGAAGTTATTATTGTTTAATTAAAATTTTAGATAATTTACAAGAAGATCAACAATCATATGGTTTAAAACAATTTATGGCAAAAAATGAATATTCAATTTATGCATTATCAAATTTACAAATAGGAAATTATTACGAAGCTGAAAATATAATAATAGAAGCTTTTAAAGAATATAAAGAGTATTTATCAAAAATAGAATTACATTATAATAATGAAATATTTGAATTATCAAATCAAATAGATTTATCAATATGGCAAAGTGGATTAATAGATTGTTATAAAAATACAGATAAATGGAATGAAATAGTAAAAATAAGTGAATTATCAAATGACTTAAATTTAAAAGTTGAAGGTTTATGGAATAGTGGAAGGGAAAGATGGGAAGAATTAAATAAAATAACAAACAAAACTCAATATCCTTCTCAAATAAATCAAATATATATGATGATGAAAAATTCAGAAAGTGAAAATATGAATTATAAATATCAACAAAAATGTATGAATTGTATAAAAACAATATATCAAGATTTTACAACTTTTCCTCCAAATTTAGAAAAGTTAAATTATTATTATTTCCTTATTTTTCAATTAATTGTTGAAGCTTGGGAAAGTACAAATACATTAAAAGAAACATCCAAAAATATTCAAGAAAAAAAACCTTGTGATTTACGAGATAATTTAATTACTTGGAGAGATAGACTTCCACATATTTGTGAAGGATTTCAAACATTAAAAAGTATTTTAGAACCAAGAAATTATTTATTTATTTTATTAAGAGATTTAATTGAAAAATCCGGAGCTCAAAAAGAAGAATTTAATAATATATACCCTAATATTAGTGATAAAATTTGGAATGATATGATGTTTATTAAATATGCTAGGAAATTAAAATTATATGAAGTTTACTTTAAATATTTAGAAAAATATGAATTTGAAAATAAAGGAACAATAGATTTATTCCCATATGTAGATTATTTAAAAAATATAGAAGAATTAAAATATATAAGAAAAATATCATTAAATTACAAAAATGGTATAGAATTATCTCATAAATATTATACAAAAATAAAGGAAAATTTTTCTCAAAATGGAGATTTAAAAGATTTATTAAAAGATATGAGTTCAAATTATATGAGAAATAAAGCATATTTTTTATATAAAGAAGGAGCAATTTCCGCATCAAATGAATCTTTTAAAATAGCTTGTGAATTAAATCCTACTGATTATCATATATATTATGATTGGGCTATTATGTGTGAGGATGTTGCTTTGACTATTAAAGGTGATATTTCAGATAAAATTTGGTTTGAAAATACTATTGCTAATTACTTTATGGTCATGATTTATAAATTAGATAAATCTAAATTTATTATTCCTAGAATTTTATATTTGATTAAAATATTCGATTTTAAAGACTTAGATTATCATAATAAATTAAAAAATTTAGCTCCTTGGGTTTGGTTATTTTGGTTACCTATTTTATTTGAAAATTTTAAACAAACTTACGATGATCATCAAAAAAATGATTTTTTCTTTGATATTTTAAAACATGTTTCTTTAAATTATAATCAAGCTGTTTATTATCCTTTATCTATTTTAGAAAAAGAAAATGAAAATGAAACAAAAAGTGCAAAATTAAAAAATAATATAGAACAATTAAAGCAAATAATAAAAGAAAATGACAAATTAAACCATGTTATAAATAAAATAGAAATAATGATAAATGAAATAACAAAAAAAGTAGAAAACTCTAGAGATGAAAATTTATTAAGTATATTAAATTCATTTGAAATAACAATATTATCAAACAATTTAAATAAAGTAAAAGATATATTCAAACTTCATTTAGAAATTTTACTAAGTCAATCAGAAGATAATGAAATAAAAAAAATAGCAAATCATTTAAAAAATGAATTAGAACAGCCAAATGTTACAATATTTAAGATATTTGAAATACTTAAAAGATATAGATATTATTTATATTCTAAATTAACAACTGAAAATAATTATACTGAATTACAAAGAATTTTTAATAATAAATTATATAATGAAAAATATGAAGGAGTTGAAATTCCAGGTATTTATTCTAATAAAATTCTTGAACCTTCTGATGATAATGTTATTAAAATTTATAGATTTGAAAGTGAATATACATGTAAATTTTTAAATTTTTTAAATATTAGATTGTTAATTAGAGGAACAAATGATAAAATATTTAATTTTACATTAGCAAAAGTAATAGAATCAAATGATATAAAAATATTACAATTCCAATGTTTATTAAATTATATTTTTTCAAAAAATAAAGATACATATAAACAAAAAGTAAAATTTAATGTTCCAATAAAATATTTTATAAATAAAACAACAAAAATGATTCAAGAAGAAACAAGTCAATATTATATGAATGATGTATTAGAATTTTGTTTACAAAAAAAAGGATATGACCCAAAAATAGTTTATTCAATATATGAAGAAGAATCAAAGAAAAGTAATAAAGAAATAATATCATATGATGATAAAGAAATAAAAGAAAGAGTATTTTATAGAATGTGTGAAATGCTTCCAGTTAATTCATTTAAAAGTTTTGTTCATAAATTTATAACAAGTGCAGATGATATTTTTGTTTTTAGGAAACAATTTGCAACTTCATATGGTTTAAATTCAATAATAGGATATATATTTTTAGAATCAATAAAATTAAATAATATATCTTTTAATAAAGAAACTGGTTCTTGTGCTTTTCATGACATACAATATTTATATTTTGAAGATAGAGATATTGAACAAATAAGATTAACAAAAAATATTTCTTATTTTTTAACTCCTCAATGTTTATATGGTATTATTCCTACTGTTATTCATGCTACTGTCTCTTCTATTATGAATAAATGTGATTTAATTGAAAAAATTTTATTCAGTGTTGTTTTTCATAATTATAGAAAAGGTTTAATTGTTAATGATATTCAAAAATATATTGATATTTTTATAGGAAAAATAAAATATTTAAGAAATTATAAAGATGAAGATAATATGGAATTGAATACTTTTGAAGAAAAATCTAATGCTGATTATCCTTTAAAAATCATTTTTAAAATTATTGATAATTCAATTAATGAAAATAATCTTAAAATTATGCCTTTGACTACTGATCCTTGGTTTTAAAAACTTTTTTCTATATTTTCAAATTATAATTATTATTCTTAATTAATTAATAAATTATAAAAATAATATACTATGATAAAATACTTTTAATTTGATAAAAAAGAAATTTATAACTCTTATTTTTGTTTTAATTATTTTTCAAATTATTATTTAATGAAATTTAGGTTTTTTTTTGCCAAAAATGGGTAATAAATTATTCACAGATTATACAATAGAAAATGAACCTTATTTATACAACAATTTTTGGAAAATATATCTTGGAACTCATAATGAAACAAAAGAGAAAGTTTCTATATTTGTTTTCGACAAAAATGATTTATCGAAATATTCAAAAGAACAAAGTGAAAAAATTTTATTTTATTTAAGAAAAGAAGTTAAAACTTTAGAAAAAGCAAAAAATCAACATAAAAATTTTTTAAATATAATAAAACCAATATCAGAGGATTCATATAAATTAGCATTTATTTCAGAAAAAGTATCATATAATATTAAATCTTGGATTAAAGAAAAAAAAAACGAAATTGATGAAATTGAAAAAAAATTAATAATTAATCAAATTTTAAATGTTACTAAATTTATGCATAATACTTATCATATAAGTCATAATAATTTAAATATTAATAATATATTTTTAACTGAAGATAATACTATTAAAATTTCTGGTTTTTATTCTATAACTTCTTTAGAAAATGAAAAGGAAAAAATAAATCAAAATATAAGTGAATTAACTAGAAATATTAAATATTTTTCTCCTGAAATGATAAATGAAAAAACAATAAATTTTTCTTCTGATATTTTTTCTCTTGGTTTAATTTTTTATTATATTCTTAATGATTATAATGAAGAATTAATTGATATTTCAGATAATTATTTTTCTTCTTATAAAAATTTTTTCAAAAATCATAATCTAAATAATACTATAAATAGTAAAGTTACAAAAAAAGAAAATTTAAATTTTCTTTTAAATTTTTTGCAATATTCAACAAACGAAAGAATTAAAATTGAGCAATCTTTAAATTTAAATTTTTTCAAAGATAAAAATAATAAGCTTCAAACTTTCTGTTATTTAAATAATTTAGAAAATTTAGAATTAAAAGAAGCATATGATTTTTTAAAAGAATTACCAAATAAATTAAATTTATTCTCAAATGAAGAAATAAGAAAATTAATATTACCAAATTTATGTTATTCTCTTCGAAAAGAAAATTTAATAAATCCTATAATTCCTTCTATTTTTGCAATAAGTGATTTAAATATAAATTTTAAAGAAGAAATTTATCCGTTTTTAAAACAATTATTTAATTTGACAATTTTACCTTCAGCTGCTTTATATATAATATTAAAAAGAATGAACTTTATAATAGAAAATATATCTTCAAATGATTTTATTAATGATTGTATTCCAATTATTTGTAAATCATTAAATTGTGGAATAGTAAAAATTCAAGAAGTTATTATTGAGCAAATTAAAATTATTTATAATAATCTAGAATATGAATTATTTATTGATAAAATATATTTCAGGCTAATTCAAATATTATATTATTCAAAAAATGAAATATTAATTGAAAAAATATTTTATCAATTAAAAGAATTACCTATTATTTTTTCTTATGAATTTATTAACGATAAATTATTATATGATATGGATAAAATATTAAAAAATAATAAAACATATATTATCTGTAAAGAATTAATAGAATTATACCAAAAGATAATAAATACAATTTCACAATTAAACATAAGAAATATAATCATTCCAAATATATTTTATATTATATCAGAAGGTGAAATTACTGAAAATCTTTATAATGAAAGTGTTTTTTTAATTAATGATATATTAAAGAAATTAAAAGATAAAAGGAAAAAAAATTTTATTGTAAAAGAAGAAAAAGAAAATAAAATTCAAAATAATAAAATTAAAAATGACTTTGAAAATATTTTTATTGAATCATCAAATTCAATAAGTAAATCAACAAGTGATAAATCAAATTCTTCAAGTAAATTAAATGATGATTTAAGTTCAAATTCAAGTGATGAATATATTAAAAATGAAATTTTAACAAAATTAGAAAGTGAAAATCATGAAAATTATGAAAATATTTTTAATACTAAAAAAAATAATAAAATTGATGTAAAATCATCAAATAAAGAAGATAATGATATTAATATGATTGATAAAAAAATTCAAAATGAAATTGAATTTAATGAAATAATAAAAGAAAAAAAAGAAAAAAATAAAATAGAATGTCCTATAAAAAAGAATAAATTTTTATTCAAAGAAAAAGAATCAATTAAAACTTTTAAAGAAAAAAAAATGGAAATAAGAGCACAAAAAATAGATTTAGATAGTTTATTAGATGATTAAATATTATATTCATTTTTTTTTTTCATTAATTTTATATATGAATTATATATCTTTTAAACATAATTATTAATTATTAGATTGAAACTTTTTATTTTATTTTAATCTTAATTAATTTTTATTCTTCTATTAATTGCATTAATCAATAAATTATTAAATTAATTAATTTAAATAAAATAAAATGAATATTTATCAGAAAAGTAATTTACAAGAAATTTCAATAAAATTTCCTTTTCATGGGAAAGACAAAAATTTAATAGACAAATTTTTAATAATAGGATATGACATTCCCACAATGAAATCTATTTCAAATTTAAACGAAACAAAATTTTCATCGAATAATTTAAACTTGAATCAACTATTGTTTTACGTAGACAAAGAGAAATTAAATAATAATAATGAAATTAATACAATTCAATTAAACATTACAGAATATCCAATAATATTAAATGATATATCAAATAATTATTCTAAAATTTCTTTTGATAATGAACAAATTATAGAAATGATATTTCCAAATAAACCTATAATTTATGTTAAACAAAATGATAAAGTAAATAAACAACATTTTAATTATCAGTATTGTGTTGTTTTTAATAGTAATCCTCATGATGAAAAAAATAGTAAAAAATCTATAAATGGAATTGCTTTAGTTTATTATAAAGAATATATTAGTGAAGATAAAAAAATTATTTATTATTTTCCTTTTTCTTTTTGTATTATATCAGAATTTCCTTTTTATTATTCATATTATTCTATTATGAAATATATTAAAGAATTAATGAAGAAAAATATTGAAATTCCTCTTGAATTATTTATATATAATTTAGTAGCTTTTACTCCTTCTCCAATTAATCAAAATATTTTGATTGATTTAAATAACAATACATCATCTAAAATTTTTAGAGCTTCAAGTTATATAAATGAAAATTATAAAAAAGAGATGATTAAAAAAATAAATATAGAAAGACAAAGTTCAAAAATAAAAAAAGAAATGAAAAAAATCCCAATATTAAAATTTCCAATTTTATCAGGTTATCCAATATTTGAATTTAATCTTCCAAAAATATTATTAAATACTTTTGGTAGTTATTCAATAATAGAAATATTTATATATACCCTATTAGAAAAAGATATAATTTTCTTTAGTAAAAATTTAGAGTTATTATCATTAATAATATATTCATTTATAAATTTAAATTATCCTTTAAATGATAGTCAATATTATTGGATAAATGCAAGTGTTTCAAAAGATACATTAACATCAGGAAATTCACCTTTTGTAGGGAAAACTTTTAGTTCAATTCTAGGAGTGAATTGCCCATATGAAAATGATTTATTAAAAAAATGTAATAATCTTAAAGAATATGTTGCTGTTGATATAGATAAAGGAGTAGTATATAATAAAAATAAAAATGATTTTCCTTCTAATTATATTAAAAAAATATGTAAGTCTTCTATTGGGAAAAAAGAAAGAAATATTTTTAATGTTTCTATTAAGAAATTATATAATAAATTAGAAGAATTTAAATCAAAAATAAAAAATGAACAAACGACTAAAAATATTTTTTATGATAATAATATTGAACAAAGAAATAAAGAAATTCAAGAAGAATTTTATCAATTTATACTTAGAATTTCTATATATTTCTATCAAAATTTATCTTTCATTCCTTCAAAAAATCAAATAAATGATTTTATTCAATTTGATAAAGAATATCAAGATAAAGAATATTGTAATGAAGAAAAAATGTTTTTAAATCAAATGAAAGAAACAATGAAATTTGATTCTTTTGTTTTAGGATTTATTGAATCTTTTGATACAATAGATTTATATAAAATTCCTTTTACTTTTTCTGAAGAATATATTGCAATACTTAATCAATTATTTAATCCTAAAATTGATAATGATCCAACTTCTACTTTAAGCTTTTTAAAAAACATTGATGATTTTTATTTGAGTAATAAAGATAAAATTAATAATAATTCTGATTGTGAAATTAATTTCGATGATTTTGAAAATTTTTATTATGAGAAGATTGAAAAAAAATTAAGAAGAACTTTAAATCAATTTATTGGAAAATATTATGAAATAAAAGATAAAAGTGAAAAAAATATAATTCAAAAAGTTTATTATATGAATAATCAAATAAGTAATGAAATTTTAATGAATTATATAAATTACATAAATAAAGAAGATTTATCTAAAATATTTCCTCATTATAAAAAATTTAAAAAAAATGAAATTTTAAACTTTCAAGTTGATGAAATTGAAAACTTAATAGAACAAAATGCAATTAATAATAATACTTTAGATAATAAAGATATTATTTGTTCTTGTATAATATTAATATTTTCTATTTCAATTCCTTTATTAAAATCTTTTGAATTAAATTTTCTTTATCCTTACTTAAGTAGTTTATTTAATCATAATTATTTTATTTTCAGAAAATATTATTCAATTTTATGTGATATATTTTATAGATTATTGAACTCAAAAGAAAAAAAATTTAGTTATTTTAACTTTTATTTTCCAATGTTAAATAAATTTGTTGAACTTAAAACATTGCCAAATGAAATTTTATTTAATTTAATTAAGAAATTTTTTATTTTAGAAAACCAAAAAGGCTTTTTTGATGATTTAAATGATAATGATGATAAAACTATAGAAGATTCAGAAAAAATAAATAATTTTGTTCAACCTAAATATTTATATGAATTAAAATTTGACCAAAAAAATAGGAATTTAAATTTTTTTTTAAAAAAAATAAATATGGAAATTAATTGTCAAATTTTAGATGCAAAAAAATTATTTAATAATTTATTAATCATAACAAATAATTATATTGATGATTTAAATCAAAGTATAATTAATTATGATACAATTTCAAATTATATAATAAATATTATATATTTTGTTGAAACAAATGAAAAATTTAAATTGGAAAGAACAGAATTATCTATTTTATTAATAAAATTATTATATACTTTTAAAAAAATTGATATTTAAAAAGTCGTTATTATAATTTATATAATCAAAATATGTAATTTACGCTCTTTGAAGATCTTTTTAATTTTTAATATTTTTTATCATTTATTTATTTAAACTTTCTAATTCTGTTAAAAATTCACAAATTCAACTCAAGAAAAATAATCATTTAAATATTATATTAGTATTTCCAATTAAATCCCTAATCATTAAATTTTTATTTTCTATATATCATTAATTATTTTATTAACATTTTTATTAGATTTTTCTTTTAAAGAATTATTAAATTTTTTTAATAAATCTCACATATAAATCTATATAAAATGGTCAAAAACATTATATAAAAATCCAATATTAATTATAAAAATATTGAATAAAACTTAGAATAACAAATTCATTTTTGTCATAATAAAAGAGATATTAATCTTTTATAATATTTTTATAAAAAAATAAATTATTTAATAAATATTTAATAATATAAAAGAGGAACAATTAAACAATAATTTATTATTTAAAAATCATGAAATCACTGTTCTTGAATTATGTTCGAAAAAATTAATTTGGTATATTATAAATTATCAAATAGATTAATAAAAAAATCAAATTTCAATCAAAAATTCATGAAAAATCTTTAAAAAGAAAACGTTTTTTTATTCTTTAAATAAAGAAACTTCCAACTATTATTTAATAAAATCAACATTATATATTCATAAATAAAATTGTAAATCTTTTCTAAATGTTATTTATAATAAATATTCAGAAAAAAAATTCTTTGAATAAATAATATTAATTAATTAATATTTTTTAAGATTTAAATAAATAATTTTAAAAAAAATTATTTTTTATATATCCATATTTAAGTGATAAACTCAAAATTTAAATTAAAAAAAATTAAATGAGAAGAAGATCAAACGCAATAATAGCAGAAGATTTAAATGATTATTTAAATCAATTAGTAAATCAATCAAAAAATTATTCAGAAAAAGATAATATAGTATCATATCAACTTTTTGATTTTGAAAATTTATCTTTAAATGATAATGACAGGAACTATATTGATAATGATGATTTATTATCATCAAAACAAAAATACAAAATCATCATTAATGATATTACAAAAAAATTTATAAATAAAAGAAAAAGGAATTTAATTCCTTTTAAAATTAAAAAGTTTCAAAAGAAGAAAAGAGGTTTCATAAACCATATTTCTATTAGTAATTCTAAAACAATAAGTTGTTCATAATTAGTTTATACAGATTTTAAATGATTTATTGTATATAATATCTTTTATAAATCCATAATTTGAAAATGTTTGATTATAATTGTTGATTTTTAAATAGTTTTTAATATATTTTGATTAAGAAAAAAAAAAAAATTGGTCGTTATTTTTACATATTCTAGACCAATTTTTAATATAATTATTTTAATTTATGAAAATAATAATTTTATATTAATTATTTTTTATGATAAATTTATTATATTAATATTCAATTTCAAAAAAGAATTTAAAAAACCTATTTTTAATATATATAAATTTTAATGATTTTGATTCCCAATTTTTTTTATTTCTTTTTATTAATTCTATAATCTTCTTGATAATAAAAACAAGGAAATTTCATTTTAAAATGAGATTGAAAGAAAAGTACTAAATCATTATATTCTTTAATATCTCTGAATAAAAATCCCATAGTAAAAGCAGGTTGTAATCTTTCAAAAGGAAGTTGATAAATAATTTTATCAAAATAAGATTTAATATTATTATCTTCAATAGGAGGAATAACACATTCTTGAGCAAAATGAGGATCAATATATAAAACATTTTTATCATTAAATCCAATAAAGTAAGAAGCAGCATAATCTTTTCCTCCAATAAAACCTAAAAATTCTTTACAAGAAAATAAATTTTTTATTCCTTCAAAATATTCATTTGAAATATTATATATTCCTAATCGAACAGAAACAAAAATTAATCCATAATATTTTAAAGAATATTGGTCATTATTATATAAAATTAATTCATTATCAGGTCCAAAAGCTTCATTAATATTATATTTTTGAAAGCATTTATTGATTATTTCTCTTAAATTTATTTCACTTACAAAATTTATTATTTTTAATTTTGGAATAATATTCATATTCTCATTTAAAAAATCATATATTGCTATTAATTTAGGATCACTAAACCATTCTCCACAAGTTAAATTAAATAATTCTCCTGCATTACAAATATTTCTTAAAGAAAAAGGAGAAAATATTTTTTTATTTAATTGACTATTTTTTAATTTCAATTTATTATCTAAATATTTATAATAATAAGTTAAAACATTAGGAAATTTATTAGTATTAATAGGATAATCTAAAAAATAATAAATCGTTAATTTTAAAGACATTTCAGGTAAATTAGTCATTTTTAATATTTTATAAATAGCTCTTGCAAATATCATTTGACTACTTCTAATCATACATCCCCATCCACAATCAGAAGTATATTCAGTATTATTTTTATAATTGGTTTGAGGAGGATAATTTTTTCTGTATGAAAAATATATTATTTTCTGAAATTTTTGCTCAAATAATGTTTGACCTTCATCATTATTTAAATAATATGTATTATTAAATAAATTCACTTGTTTATATTCTGAATAATTAAAATATGTTCCTCTGTTTATGTAATTATATATTAATGAATCTTTTGTGTTGAAAAATGATAATTTTAATGATGACCATATTCCATTATTTTTAGAATCACTTTCATATTGAATTGAATCCTCTGTTATTTTTTTTAATATTTTTTTCTTTTTTTCATCTTTTTTGTCCATTTATTTTGTGAATCAATTTATTTTTTTTTTAGAGTTTTTTAATATTACTTTTAATAATAATTTATATTTATTTATTCTTTATATTTAGTTTATAAAACAAATGAACTTTGATTTAAACCTTTATTTATACTAATATAATTTTTATATATAGATTCTAAATGTGATAAATATATTTTCCTTTTTTTTGCAATAATACATTTCATTTCTAAGATAATATTACTTGTTTTTTCCATTTCATTGATTAATGTATTAAACATTTCATAAGTATCTATTTCACTTGTTATTTTTTTATAAAAAAATTCACTGATTTGTAAAAATAAAATAATATCTTGATTATTTCTAAAACCTAAAGGATCCTGTAATAAATAATTTTCATAAATATCAAGAATAATTTTAACTGGCAATAATTCTTTCTTATGTATTTTTTTTGAAAAGATTATTTTTTTAATTTGTTCTAATTTAGGTAAATGATTAAAAAAATTATTTAAATCATCAAATTTATTATTTTTAACAGAATTAAAATAAAAACTTATAACAGAAAATAAGAAATTATCAAAATTAACATTTAAATTATCAATTTTTACTAAAGAAGAAAGAATAGAAATTCCAAAATAACCATAATTAATAAATATATTATAATAATTTTCTTCATAATTTTCAATTTCAGCCCAATCAATTTTTAAAGGATAATCTCTAAAATCTATATAATCTTCAGTATTATTATTTAAATTTGTATTATCTCCTTCAACTGAATAATCTGGTTGTCTTTCATCATATATAGCTTGTAAAATTTCTTCACTTGAATATATATTATTTTCATCAATATTAAAGAAGTTATTTCTTAAAAATGAAATCAAATTTTCTTGACTCATATTTACAAAAGTAATTAAATATAAAAAATTGAATAAAAAAACGATTTTAAAAATCATTATTTAACGGAATAAAAAAATGAAAAAATTAAATAACAGAGTTGATTAAAATGTTTTTTTAAGCAAGAAAAAAAAAAGAAATAAAAGAGAAATTGATAATAGTAAAACAATTTTTATAAAAATTTTTTTAACGATTTTACAGTTATTTATAATTTAAATACATAAATTTATTAAACAAAATATAAAATTCTTAAATTTTAAAAAAATATATATTTTTATTATTTCATGACATCATTAACTTGAAAACATTAATAAACAAAAAAACTACTTTTACATTTTATTTCCTATATTATAATATTATTATTAATTAATCTTACTATTATTAAATAAAAGTTAAATTTCCATTACATTTTTAATGAATTAATTCAAAAATATAATATTTAATTTTCACTTTGGAACAAAATTAATATTATTAAATTGTTTGAATAATAAATTAGATCTTTCTTTTGGTAATTTACATCTATTACAAACATTTCTAAAAGTAAAATTTAAATTTTTACAAGAAAAACAAGTCCAATCGCCTATTCTTTCTGAAAATTGTTTTTGAGATTTTTTATTATTAATAATAATAAAGGATATAGTTGGATTAATTAATTTTTTATATTCTATATTGTTGTTATTCATAATATTTACATTATTATTATTGTTTTTCTTTAATATTTTCGGATTTTTATTTCTTTGACATCTATTACATTTAATTCTGTTTTCGTAATTAAAATTATTACAAAAATTACAAATCCATCCTTTTTTCCCATTCATTTCAATAATATTATTATTTACATTTGAAGTGAATAAAGGCATAAAAATATTATTGTTTGTAATATTATTATTCTTTGTATTAATTAAATTTTGATTTAAATTCTGATTTGAATTTATTATATTAAATTGATTATTTATATTAAAGTTAAAAATAGGTTGATTTAATATATTTTGATTAATTAGATTTGGATTTTGATAATAAATATTATTTATTTTTCTTTGATTAATATCATCTTTATTAATATTATTGTTTAAAGAATCATCATTTGAATCATCTGAATTTGAATTTAAATCAAAAGATTTTTTTCTTATAAAATTTTTGCTTTTTTCAAAATTTAATTTTTTTGAATATTTATTTAATAAATATTTATTACTTATATCATAATATGAAATTATTGGTGAAGTATCTTTAAATTGAATTTTTGGAGAATTATTTGATTTTAAATCTGAATAATCTGTCTTTTGTGTTATTTCTGAAAATGATTTATTTTCTTTAATGATATTCTCATTATTTAATTGTGAATTCAAAATTAGACTCATTTTATTTTTATAATTTTATAATGATATTTATTACAATAATAATTTTTTTATTCGAATTTGTTTTAAGTAATTAATTGTAAAATATATAATTGAATTTATTTAAAGAAAATTAATATAAAATATATTATATTTCATTTTTTGAAATATGAAAAAAAAATAATTTATAGTTATTATTTTACTAAATTATTTTTTAAATTTGAATAAGTTGAATGACTTGATACTGAGTAATTGTCATTATTATTATTATTATTTTGATTTGTAATATTATATTCATTATTTTTAGAAATTTTTTTTCTTTGAGTTTTTTTTATTTTTTTCCCTTTTTTAGGTTGATTATAATTTATTTGATTTGAATTATAAGTTTTATAATTTAATTGATTTGAAAGAAGTTTTTCACAATTAATTTTTCCTGATTTACTCCTTAAAACTTTATTTTTAGAATTTGATTTATTTTCATTATTATTATTTATATAATTCATTCTTATATTTGAATTTATATTTTTATGATTATTATATTTTTTAATTTTAAGATTTTCTTGATTTGAATTTTGATACAATTTTTTTTCTAAATCAATTATTCTTTGTTCTAAATTTTTAAATATTTGATATTTATCTTCTCGATTTGAAGGTAAATTATTTATTTGATAATTAACTCCTTGTACTAAAATTTCATTTTGAAAATGAGGAACTTTTAATTCTTCATAATTATTATTTTCTTCTTTTTCAACACTTTCATTTTCTTCATTTAAATTTTCAGATTTATTATTTATATCTTCATTAAAATTATTATTTTCTAATTTACCAGTTTTATTAGTAATATTATTATTATTTAATATATTATGTATTAAATTTTCTATTTCTGTGAATTTATTTTGTAATTCATTAATATTAATTATTTGTTTTGTTTGAATTCCAAATAAATAATCAATTTTATTTATAAAAATATTTACTATTTCAATATATTTATTATATTCTTCTATTTTTAATTTATTTTTTTGAATTTGAGTTTTTAACATATTTATTTCATTAATATAATTATTAGAATTTTCTTCAATCATCATTTCAAAATTATTTATTTTTTGATTTAATAAATCCATTTCTTGATTTTTTATATTTTCAAATTGTTTCATTTTTTTTTCATTATTTTCTTTATCTTCTTCAATTTTATTTAATTGAGTATTTAATTGATCAATAATATTTTTATATTTCTCAATATCTATATTATTGTTATTTATTTTTGGATTATTATTTTCATCTAAATATTTTTTTAAAGTTTCATTTTCCATTTTTAAACATTCATTTTCTTCTTTTAATTTCTTAATTTCTTTTTTTAATTCTTCTTCTTTATTATTAACATTTAAATTATTTATTTCTTGTGAAACAGATAAATTTGTTTTAATATTATTATTTAAATTAAAAGAAGAATTTTCATTATTAATTTGATTTATTGTTTTAAATCTTTCTGAAAGTTTAATATCTGATTTTTGAAAATTTTTTGAAATTTTTCCTATTTGATTTAATTCATTATTAGTCTTATAAACTTCTTCAGAATGAAAATTTATATTATCATCTATAGTATTTTTCTTATTTTTTAAATTATCTAATTTTTTTTTATGCTGTTGAATAATATCATCAATCCAAGAAGAATCTTCATTCATTATTTTTAACTTTTAATAATATTATTTTTATATTTAATTAATTTTTCAAATTAATAATAAATTTAATATCAAAAAAAACTTGTAGTTTTTATCAATTTGAATTATTAGATTTTCTAAAATATAGTTCAATTATTTAATATAAACTTATATTATTTTTTGCTCTTTTTTTATTCTACTTATTTCAGTAACATTTATTATAAAATAATAAAATAAAAAATAATAATTTTTTTACAATATATTTTAAATTTTCATATATAAATAACTTAATTAAGTTTTATATAATTTGGAATTTAATCTTTCTTTTGTGTCATTTAAATTTTTGATTAATTTTATAAATGAACTATAAAAACTACGAATATAAAGACCTAAATTTTTAATAAAATCAAATACATTGTTTTCAATGAAATATAAATTTTGAGTCATATTATCTAGTTTTTCTTTAGAAAGATTTTTATCCAAATGAAAGAAAACAATACGATTTATCATTTTATTAATAATATTTTTCATAACATATTCATATAATTGTTTTATTTCAAGCATTTTAGAGATAATATGATTAAATGATTGTTTCAAATAATTTTCAATAATAATTATTTTGTATGAATTTTCTTCAGAATATAAATTTATATTTCCATGTAAACAATTCAAAACATCTTTTAATAAATTTTTAATTTGCTCTATATTATTTGTTATTTTATCATTTATATTGTCTAATATATTATGATTTTCCCAAGAATCATTAAATGATAAAATATTATTTTTATAAATATCTTTATAATTTACATTATTTATAATATGGAAATTATTTATTGTATTTTTTGATTGGTTTTCAATAATATCTTTTTGTTCTTCAATATTATTATCTTTTATATTTCCTTCATTGTTTTTATTTTTAAATATTTCATTTGCTAAATCTCCTAAAGCTGATTTTTTAATTATTAAAGAATTATTTTCAGAATCATAAGAAATATTTATATTATAAAAATTTGCAATTGATGGGTTATTATTTTCTTTATTTAATATAAATTTTTTTTTCTGGGTTTTAATTTTTTTTTTATTTTTATTATTTTGTTTTTTATAACGATGCCCCTTTTTTTTACTTTGAATTTCTTTTAAATAAGTTTCTTTTTCAACATCACAGAAAATAGTTTTTAGATTTCCAAATAACATTTTCATATTAATAATTTCCATAAAACAATATTTACATATACTTTTTGAAATGAAAAATTTCCAATTAATTAAATAAGAATTATCACATTTTTCTAAATCATATTTATTATTAATATAAATAGAATGATCAATGAAAAGTTTTTTTTTCAAGAATAAAAATGCATATTTTAAATATTTCAATAAAGTTTTTCTATTTGGAAAATATAATAACTCATTTGTATGAAAATTACTTAAATGACATTTTAAACAAGAAATATTAATAAATATATCACCAAATTGATTTGAAAAATAATTTTCACATTTTTTTGAAACATTTATTAAACTATTCTTTTCTTTGAGACTTAATTTATTTATTTCATCATCTTCTTCTGAATTAACATTAGTTTCATTATATTCAACTTCATCTTCGATTAATTCTATAATATTAAAACCATTTATTTTAAATTCTATTTTTGAAAGCTTTGATTCTTCATTAGATTTTGAACAATTTAAATTTGTTATTCTTTTTTTTGTAGTATTTAAAGCTTTTTTCATTTTAATAAATCTTTGATAATAAAATTAATATAAAAAAAATTGGAAAAATAAGAAAGATAAGACAATTTAATTGTTAATTTCTTATTATTTAATTTTGAGATATTTCTACTGTTGATTTAAGATTTTTGTTTATTAAATATTGGATTTATTAAATTAAAAAGTGTTTCAAGGAAATTTATTAAAACTTTTGTTTAAAAAAATTCTTTTTAAAAGATTAATTTATATTTTTTGGAAGAGATTATATTATATTCTATTGATCATTGTTATTATAATTTGAGCTTATTTTTTGTTATTTTTCAATCTCAAAATAGATATATTGTTTTCAAGCATTTATTTTTATAAAACATATCTCAAGTTATGCTTTTTTAGATTGAAATATAAGTTCTTGAATATTTATAAAAATATTTGTTTTTTATTCTTTTTTCTTTTGCAATATCCTTTAAAATAAACAATGTTTGTTAAGGAATTATCTTACAATAATTTTCCTATATAAAACTAATAGAATATAATAAAAAAAAATATTAAATATCTTTTAAAATTAGTAAACTCAAATTTCCTTTGAATAGCTTATTTATTGGTTTAATAAAATATATTCCTTTACTCAAAATTATAATCAAATAAAAAAAAAATAATTTTTATTTTTTTCATGAACATCAAAATGATTTTAGTATTTAAATCATTATTGTTTCAAAATTTAATTTTAATTCATAATAAAATTTTTTTTTAAAAATAAATTACTTGGAGAATATAAAAGAATAAAATTTCTTAATTTTATTCTTATCTTCTATTTTTTCTCTTTTCATTATTTAATTATTATTTATTTTTTTTGTTATTGAATTTTTATTATTAAATGACAAATTATTGTTATAATTATATTTTTATAATTTGTTTATGTGGTTTTATTTATTTGTTTATTTTATCCATTTTTGCTTTTTCTAATTCAGAAATTTTGAGGATAAAGAATAAAAAACATAAAAATAGTGGAATTATGTTAATTATAAATAGTCTAATTTATTTAGGATTAGCTATTTTTTTCAATTATAAAACAAAACAATTAAATAAAAGAGAAGGTTATTAGTATAATATATTTATTTATTTTTTAGTGTTGGACAAGAAATTAATTACAATAGTCAAAATAATAAAATGAATTTTAATCTTGAAATTCAACATCTAAAAGAACCAAATAATCAAAATGAAATTAATACAAATTCCAATGATAACAAAAATAACAACGAAGATATTATCAAAAAAGAAGAAAATAAAATTGACAATTTAATTGATGATTAATTATATTTTTTATTATATTTAGTTTTATATAAGCATCACATAAATTAACTGAATATAAAATATTTAAACCCAATATAAAAATAAAAGTATAAAAAACTTTTATAAATTATAATCATAATTTTTCAATGTTTTTAAGTAACAAAATTTTATATTCTTTCTAAGCAATAATTTCTATTAGAATCAGTGTCCATTAAATTTTTGATACATATTTTAAATGTTATTTATGTATAATTTTAATTAATTGTTTATTCATAAATATAAGAATTATCAAAAAAAAGAAAATGCCTTTATCAGAGACACATAAATTATTTTTAAAATTTCTTATGGAGTTAAGTTATGAAGAAGAAAAAGTAAATGAATTAAGAAAAAATTTATTTTTTCAACCCAACTTCAATCCATATATTATTTTTAAAAGGTTTGATATTGATAATAAAAATCTAATAACTATTGAAAATTTAATGAAATTTTTAGAAGTAAATATTATAAAATATAATTTAAATGAAATTAAAACAATTTTAAATTTCTATGACGCAGACAATTTAAATGGTTTAAACTATTCAAATTTTTTAAATTTAATAATACCAAACAATGAGTTATATGAAATTAATGAAGATAAAAGAGAAGAATTTCCACTTAAATATTTACCTTATCCAATTGAATATTCAGTTTGTAGAATTTTTGAAAAAGAATTATATTTAGTAAGAAAAACAAATCAACTAAAAGAAGAAATAAAAAAAGGAAAAGATTTTTCTATTTTAGGTTTATTTCTAACTATTAGAAATAATAATGAAAAAATAGATATTGATGTTTTAAAAGATTTTATAAAAAATAATGGAATTAATTGTAATTATGAAGATATAAAAAGGATAATGAAAAGATTAAATATATGTAAAAGTGGTTATATTACAATAGATGATTTGCAAAAAATTTTTGAAATAAATAAAGTAACTTCATCAAGTAAAGTATATAATGATCAAATTATAAATGATTTAATTAGAAATCAACAACAAATAAATTCAAATAACACAAGAAAGGACAAGAACAACAATTCAACATTTGAAATTTCAGATAATTTAAACAACATAGATAATTCACTTCAAAATTATAATAACAATAATGATAATAACCTTCAATTTCAAAATAATAATCAAGGAAATAATCTTTATAAAAAAAATTCAGTTTTTCATAATATTGAATTAAGCAACGATGAAAATTATAATTTATGTGTTGAATTACTTATGTTAATTTGTGAAACAGAAATTTCAATTGAAAATCAAAAAATTGAATTAAGTTTAAGAGAAGATTTTAATATTAAAGATGCTTATAATTTTTTTTGTGTAAGTAAAAACAATTATATTAGTAATTATGATTTAAAGATAAGTTTAAATAATTTAGGATTATATCCTAATAATGATGAAATAAATTTACTATTAAAAAAATATGATATATGTAATAATGGAATAATAAATTTTATTGATTTTTTTGATATGTTAGTTCCATTTAATAAAGAATATAGAAATAAAATGGAAAAAAAAAATCAATTATCTTATTCTAATAAATCAATAATTTTTAATGAAAGAACTTTTTATTTCCTTAAAAATTATTTTCTTTATTTGATTGAATCAGAAAAAAAAATTGAAATTATTAGACAAAAATTATATAAAAGAAAAACAGATTGTGTTATGAAATTATTTAATGAAATTGATACAATATTAAGAGGTGTTTTTAGTATATCCGATTATTATCAATTTTTCAATGAAAAATTTGGTGAAATACCAAAAGGAATTGATTTATCTTTTATAAGATTTGATAGAAAAAGAGAAGGACAAATTGATTGGTTATCATTTGTTTATGAATTTATACCTAAATTAAATGTTAATTAATTTATTTAATTGTTTTTTTTGAATATTGTATATTTTATAATTTTAATTCTTATTTTTAATGATTGTCAAATATTTTATTATTTCATATAATAAAGAGAATGAACATATAATAACTATTTAAATTAAGACATTTCATTTAATTGATATTTGATTAATTCAATTAGTTTTTTATACTAATAAATTGGTTAAATCATAAATGAAAAGTTAATGATTCAATATTAATCCCGTTACTTTATATATTCTTTTTTTTTAATAACTATCAATACTTTTAATTATTCTTTAGGATATGAAAGATTGAATGAGAATATATTATTCAAAGAAATTTCCATAATAAATTTAATTAATTTTTTTGGATTAAATATTAATTAAAAAGTAAATAATACAAAGAATAAAATATAGATAAAAAAAATGAATGATGAAATAAACTTAAACAGGGTAAAGAATCTTAATATATCTTTAGAAAAGAAAAATCTTTTATCAAATAAAAGAATAAGAGACAAAAATTCTGTTCCTTTGACAGAATCAGAGCAACATAAAATGGCATCAGAACTAAGAAAAATGTCAAGAATGAGTTATTTAAAAAATAGAAGTATTCAACAAGTAGATTTATTTAGAAGAAGATTAGAAGATGAAAAAAAATTATTTAATGGAATTCAATTATCAAATGAAGAAATAAAAATGAATCAAATAAATCAAAAAATTTATGATTTAGCATCAAGTAAAATAAAAGAATCTGAAAATATTCAAAATAGATTTTCAATGAATGATAGTGAAGATGATGATAATTTTAAAGGAGAAAAATTAGCTATTAAAGATAAAAAAATTAAAAAATTATATGAAAGATATAAAGAAAAACATAATGAAGAAAATGAAGAAGAATTATGGGAAAAAGAACAAAAAAGAAAAACAGGAATTAAATATGGTTCTCAAAATTTAATAAATAAAAAAGATAAATATGATTTAATAATTGAAAATCAAATGAATTTTGTAAAGCAAGAATTATTAGAAGGAATAAAAAATAAAATGAGAAAAAAATCTCATTCTGAATCATCATCATCAAGTTCCCTATCATTAAATTCTCCAAGAAAAAAAAGAAAAAATTCATCATCATCATCATCATTAAGTGAAAATATGGATAAATCATTAAAAGTAAATGATAATAAAAAAAATAAAACATTTAAAGAAAAATTAGAAGAAGAGAAAAATACATTAGAAAAATCAATAAATCATTTAAGAACCCTTCTTCCTATATATTTATATAGAGATAAAATATTAGAAACAATAAGAGATAATCAAATAACAATAATTCAAGGTGAAACAGGATGTGGAAAAACAACTCAATTACCTCAATATTTAAGTGAAGTAGGATATACAAATAATAATTTTAAAATAGGAATAACTCAACCAAGAAGAGTTGCTGCAATGAGTGTTGCTGCAAGAGTTGCTTATGAAAAAAATTGTAAATTAGGACATGAAGTTGGTTATTCTATTCGATTTGAAGAAAATACTTCAAATTTAACTAAAATAAAATTTATGACTGATGGTATTTTCTTAAGAGAATTATTAACTGAACCTCAATTAAACAGTTATAGTGTAATTATTATTGATGAAGCACATGAAAGAACAATATTTACAGATATAATATTTGCATTAATAAAAGATATAATTAAAGTAAGGAAAGATTTAAAAATAATAATATCTTCAGCAACACTTCAAACAGAAAAATTTATAGAATATTTTGATAATCCTCCTTTAATAAATATACCAGGTCGTCGTTACCCAGTTGATATATATTATACAAAAGAGCCAGAACCTGATTATATAGAAGCTTCAGTTGTCACTGCTTTACAAATTCATATTACTCAACCTTTAAATGGTGATATATTAATTTTTTTAACCGGACAAGAAGAAATTGAAACTGCAAGAGAAATGATATATAATAGAACTAAAGGATTAAAAAATAAAATTCCAACATATATTATATTACCAATATATTCATCTTTACCATCAGAAGAACAAAATAAAATTTTTATACCAACTCCACCAAATGAACGTAAAATAATATTAGCAACAAATATAGCAGAAACATCAATAACAATAGATGGAGTAGTATATGTAATAGATTGTGGATTTGCAAAAATAATGAGTTTTAATCCTAGAAATAATATAGAAACTTTAGCAATAACACCAATATCAAAAGCAAATGCATTACAAAGAGCAGGAAGAGCAGGAAGAGTAAAACCAGGAAAATGTTTTAGATTATATACTGCAAATTCTTATCTTAATGAATGTGATAGTGAAAATATTCCTGAAATACAAAGATGTAATTTAAATAGTGTTATTTTATTGTTAAAAACTCTTGGTATTGATGATTTAGTTAATTTTGATTTTATTGATAATCCACCTAAAGAGATTTTAATCAGAGGATTAGAACAACTTTATGCTTTAGGTGCTTTAAATAATGAAGGAGAATTAACTAAATTAGGAAGAGAAATGAGTGAATTTCCAATTGAACCTAATTTATCTAAATGTATTATGATGAGTGTTCAATATTTTTGCTTAGATCAAATTTTAACTATTGTTTCTATGATATCTGTTGGAAGTGGTTTTTTCTATAAACCAAGAGATAAAAATGAAATAGGAAATTCGGAAAAAATTAAAGATAATTTTTCCTTTTTTGAAGGAGATCATTTTACTCTTTTAAATATATATAATCAATGGGAAGAAACTGATTATTCTAGTGTTTGGTGTAGACAAAATTATATTCATTTTAAATCAATGAAAAAAGCAAGAAATATAAAAGAACAATTAATTAATATATGCAGTAAAGTTGGTATTAATGTTGAAGATGAAAATTTAAGTATTAATAATGAAAATACAAGTATGAATATTAGAAAATGTATTGTTAGTGGATTTTTTTTTAATAGCGCAAAATTATGTAAAGATGGAATTTATAGAACACTTAAAAATTCACATTCTGTTTATATTCATCCTAGTTCTTCTTTATTTAAAGAAAATCCAAGATGGGTTATTTATCATCAATTAATTTATACTAGTAAAGAATATATGAACTATTTAATTGAAATTAAACCTGAATGGTTAATGGAAGTTGCTCCTCATTATTATAAGAATGTTGATTTAACTGATGATAATAAAAAAATTAAAAATAAAGGAACAAGTGTTATTAAATATTAAAGTCAATTATTTTTTAATTATCATTCTTTCACAATTAAATTCAGGTTAATACTAAATATTGGTTTTAAATTTTTTTAGATTTTCTAATATATATGAAAGTAAATATACTCTCTTCCTGCTAATTTCATTTTTTAATTTTTTTTTATTTTAGTTTATATTAATATTTTAAATTAATATAAATTAAATTTTTTCCCTTTCTATAATATTTTTATTTTAAATTAAATTAAATTTTGAAATAAATGAAATTAATAAATATATTAAAAAGAGATTTTATTTTACCAATTGTAATAACTTTATTTATATCTATTATATTATCAATTATTTCAACAATAATTTTTTTGAATGTTTTTTTTAGAGAAGATCTACAAAAGAAAATAAGATTAATAGAAAATAAAAAAGTGGGGCATATTATGGAAACAATACAAGAATTAATGTATTTTAAATTCCAAAAAATAATGAATTCTTTATCCATGATGAAAATGACTTTAGCAAAATTAAATAATGAAATAAGTGTATCCTCAGATTATTTAAATTATTTATTTGAAAAAAAAAAATTAACTATAAGTGAATATTTAATTAATGCAAAATATTTATATGAAAATTATTCTGATATAATAAATGATAAAAATAAAGATTTATCAAATAAAGCAGTTTGGTTTATTAATGATACTTTTACTGAAAATAATATTAAAAATATAAAAAATTTTAGAAACATAAAAAATGAATTAACTAAAAATAGATTAAAATTATTAGCTTTATCAATTCATTTAATTCCTATTTGGAAAACAATTGTTGAAATGTTTAATGATAAAAAATCATATGAAGTTGATTTAATATATTTAGCTAATAGGAAAACTGAAGTTTTTATAAGTTATCCTGTTTTAAAAAATAATGAATATTTTTATTCTTTATTTGGAAATAAAAAAAATGAACAATTTTGTTTAAATAATGAAATGGATACTCCAAATTATTTTTATTTTTTTTGTTCTGATATTTATCTTCAAATTCAAAATGCTATAAAAATAGATAATGAAATAACAGATTTTATTTCTTATCCTTATATTTTTTCTAGTTATAAAGAAAAGAAAATTGGAATTACATTTTGTATTATATATAAATTTAGAAATTTAAATTTTATTTTAGAAAAAGAAGTTTCTCATAATGATGATAATAATATATATATATGCATTGATTTTTTACTTTCAAATTATTTTAACATTTTTGATAATTTTAATAAACATTTAAATGGTTATTTTTATATTACAAGAGTAAATTCACTTATTCCTTTATATTATCCTGGATTTAATTTATTTAATAGTGATTATTTTTATGATATAGTAAGATTAGAATTTAATTTTAATAGTCAATATATAGTACAAGAAGTAACTTATTTTAATGATTCAATTGTTCCTATTTTAATTAAAAAATATAATTTAGATAATATTTATATTCCAAATGATAATTCAAGAGCAGAAAACTTTCAAAACAATATGTATTTTTATTCATTAAATTTTTCTACACTTCCTAATCATTTAATGTCTTTAAATTATACAAAAGGAGGTAATTATTTTAATTATAAAATTTTTCCAATTTTTTTTCAAGGCTTTGAAAAATCAAATTATTATAATAATCATTTATTATCAATAATTTATACAGTAAATACTACTTTAGAAAATAATTTATATAATTTATTTTCCTCAGATATAATATTTATAACTATTCATTATGGTTTTATCTTTTTTTTAATTGGAACAATTTTAATAACTTTTTGTGGGCAATTAATTTTAATTTTTGGGAAAAATATAACAAGACCAATAAAAGATATTCAACAAAGAATAAAAGAAGATTCAGGTAATAAATTAAATGAACAAAATTATAAACAAATTAATAATAATAAAAACAAAAAATTAAATTATATAGCCTTATCTTTGAATTTAGGATTAAATAAACAAAAATTTTTTGAAAATGAAAATTCAGAATTTAATTTAAATAATGAATCAAATAAACAAAAAGAAATTTTTAAACCATCTTTCCAAAAGAATAATTTATTAAATTTAAAACATTTAAATAAAAAGAAAAAAACAGAAGAAGAAATTCAATTATTAGATGATGAATTAGAAGAAGTAATTCCAATAAAAAATCAAGAAATAAGTAGTAAATTTGATTTAATTTTATCTTTAAAAAAAGTTTTTCTTTTTTTAGAAAATCCTCAAGCAAATTATGATAAAAATGCAATAATCAATTTTTTATCATCTAATGAAATTTTTAATGAAATACAAAATGTCTTTGGTAAACAAATTTGTTTATCAAATATAGGAAATTTAAATAATTTAAGTAATAAATATGATAAATCAATTACTTTTTTATCAAAAAGTTTAGACATTCCAGAAAAAAAAGATTTAATAATTGAAAAAACAAGAAAAAAAAAAATAAATGAATATTTTTTTCATGAAATGAATGAACCAAAAGTTAATAATGATTTTAAATCAAATAAAAGTAAATTTACAGCAATTAAAAAAAATATTTTAAAACAAGAACAAAAAACAATTAATCAGAATTTAACTAATCAAAATATTATGAGTAATTTAGAATTTTCAAGATTTGCAAAATTATTTTATGCATATCATATGTTTTTTTCAAATTTAAGAAAAATTGAAAAAATATTAAATCAAATAATTTCAATGACAAAAAATAAAGAAAGTCCATTATATAAATCAATAAAACAAGCATTTATTTTTTATTATGATTATTATACAAAAAAAAATATTCATAATTCTTCAAAATATGAAGAATGTATTCAAATATGTATTTTAAAATTATTAGAAGCTAAAGATATAGAAAAAAAAAATGAAAAAATTATTTTTTGTCTTCTTCAACAATTTAAATTTAGAATAGAAAAATTAAAATTAATTGTTAAAAGACAAGTAAATCATAAAATAAATGAAGAAAGAGAATTAACATTTGAATATGATGATAATTTATATTCTTCAAATAATGAACAAACAATTGGATTTGAATTAGAAATGAAAAGTTGTTTTAAAAGTGTTATTAGAGTACAAAGAAGATTAAAATATTATATTGATTTAATTAAATATAAAATTGAACCTTCATCTGATAATCATTTTACTTATGAAAATATAAGAACTGCTTATAAAAATTTTTTATATGAATTAAAAAATGTTCATCAAGTAAATTCAAATTCTAATATATATTTAAATTATTTTATTCTCAATCAAGAATATAATTATTTAATGGGAAAATTTGCTAAATTATCAGGTGATTATTCAACTGCAATTATGTATTATAATAAAGTTATTAATGATAAATTATTAATTTCAAATGGAAAAATATATGTTAAAGCAAATCAAAAAATTTTAAACATTCTTAATTTTTCTAAATATAATCCAGATTTATTAAATATAAATTCAAATGACGAAAAAATTTGTTTAAAATTATTTGAAACATGTAATAATAATTTAAATAAATTAAATACTTTCTTTAAAGATATGATTATTATACTTGATAGAACTCCAATAAATAATGAAAAAAAGTCAAAAATTGAAATTCAACAAACAAAAATTATGAAAAATATTTTTGAAAATTATTTATCTTCAGAAGATAAATTTGCATTATATACATATACTAAAGAAGGATATAATGAACATATTAAAAAATTAATTCCTTTAACTTTTAAAGATTCTCAAAATTATGCTTTTATTAGTTCAATTTTAGATGATTTATATTCTGAAGCTTTAAAAGATAAAATAAATAATGAAAATAAGGATAATCAATTTTTTAATAATATTGAAGATAATATAAAAGATAATTTTAATGATGAACATTATGATGATCTTTATAATGATATGAAAATGAAATTTCCTTTAGATACTTTATTAAAAGTTATAAATGAATATAATAATAATATTAATGAAAGCTTAGATAATACTTTTAGAGAAGTTTTTATTGTTATTCTAACTGAAAATTTTCAAAATGAAGTAAATAAAAAAGTTAATAAAGAGAATATAAAAGAATTATTTAAAAATTGGAATGTTCAAAATAAAAATAAAATTAAAAAATTATTTATTATTGGAACATTATTACAAGATCAAAGTAAATTAAAATTAGTTAAGAAAGAATTAAAATTATTAAATGTTGATAATGAATATTTAGAATTTGAAAATTATCAAGAAATAAGAAAAATGATAACAAGAATAGGAATATTACCCAGACAATATGAATATCCAAATGAAAAATTTGATAAATAATTTAATTCGTTTAATCTTGCGAAATATTATTTAAATGAGAAATAATTAATTAGGAAAATTAAATATTTAAATTATTTGTTTTGAAAATATCAAATAACTTTTTAATGTATTATAAATTTATTATTATATAAAAGTAAAATCTAAAAAATTTTATTATAAATGAGTCTAAACTCTTCATTATTATTCTTATATTGTTTATTTTTCTCTTTAAATTTAATTAATTCGCAACAATCAGATGTAACAATATTTGAGACAAGAACAAATTCTTCAAGAACAATATATTCCCAATATTTATTTCCAGGAGACAAATATATGGTAATTGAAAATACTTATTCAGGAAAATTAGGAAATTTATCTTATGTAATTGAAGTAACAGGAGAAATTAAATTTAAAACTTTTCAATATAAATTATTTGATTATATAATGACAGAACCAGAAATTAGATATTCAAATGATTATATTGATTGTCCTCAATTTATTCCTGTGACTTCAAAAACACAATATATAGTAGTTAAAATTCCAATTGAAACTGTTAATGTTACAATAACTTCTAATTTAAGATTTTCTAATTATTTATATTTTACTGCTCCTATTCTAAGTGTTTCTTCATTTTCAGAAAATGAACCTATTATTATTGATTATAAGAAAACATTTGATTATTATTATATTTTAACTACACTAAGAAACTTATATATTACTTATTTAAGTATTTCTTCAAATTTTTCTGTTTCGAAAATTTCTTATTTAAAATCAAAAGTAGTATATACTGATGAAGAAATTTTAGATATAAGTTATGATTCTTTTTCAAATGATAAATATAAATTAGAGAATAATTATTATAATTATCAAGGAAAAATTAATAATAGTGATGAATTAAATCAATATAATTATTTGATTTTAAGATTCAAAATGAAAGTTGAAAAAGATGAAAAAATAAGTTTATATTTAGCAAAGACTGAATATCGAGATTATGAAGTTCCTAGAAATTCCTTTTTATTAATAATTCTAATAATTGTTATTGTTATAATAATACTTTGTATTATATTATTCATTCTATTTAAAATGGATGTATTAAAAAAGGGGAATAAGAAAGAAAATTAATATTAATTTTAAATAATTAAATGATTTGAAATTATTTATACTAAAACTATTTATGAGATTTAATGTATAATATTTTAAAAAAAATATTATGAAATATTTTATTTTTTAAATAAATGAATTTTTTCCTAATAACTTATATAATAATCTTAACTAAAATACAAAATTACCTTCATTTAAAAATAGATATTCTTTGTGATGATTATTGTAAAGATATATTATTAGATAATGTATCTATTTTAGATAAAATAAATTTAAATACTGAATTGATGTATTCTTTTCAAACAATAAGTTTTATTGCAAATCCAAGTCAAACAATTACTTTTAAAACATATAATTCAGGAGGAAAGGGTGGAATAGCAGCAAGAATACAAATAACAAGCAATGGAAATACAGAAACTTATTTATCATCTACAAATCAAAATTTATTTTCTTTTGATGTTAATGACCTTCCAGAACAAACAGATATTGATTATGTTTTTTATAATTTACAAAATGAAGAATATAAACCATTATTTGTAGAAATAGGTTCTACATTTGGTCCTCAAAGTGCACTTTTTTTCATAAATTCTTTTATTGAATATTATTTTACTATTCCTAATACTATTCAAAATGAAATTACATATTCTTATACTTATTTAACAGGAATTGTTACATTTGGAAAAAGTGTTCTACCAATGTCTCATTTAATTTCTCCAACAGTAGATTCATCAAATACATATAATAAATTATATTTCTTTCTTGATGATGATCTACCAGAATTTAAAGGAAAGTTATTTTTTAGGTTATCTGGTATAGAAATAAGATTTAATGAATTAATGAATTATGAAGCATACCTTTCATATCCATATAATTCAAGTTTACTATATAAAAGAGATATTGTATATTTTACTTTGAGTGAAGGAGATTATATTGATACTTCTAAAAAAGGAAGAATTACATTTTATACTTGTCCTGATTATTGTGAAAAAGGTTGTTCAATACATTATGAATGTTTTACAAAGAATGATGAAAATCAAATTGAAAATTATGTTTATGATTTTACTTCTGTTATCATTAATCAAATTTTAATTAGTCAATCTGAAAATGAAAGAATTTTAACTTGTTATAATAATAATTTTCTAAGTACTCCTGATTATCCAGATATAATAGACTTAAATTATTGTTTAAGTGCTTTACAAACTTATTTTAATAAAGAATCATTTTTAATATCTGTATTTTATAAAAGAGAGAATTCAGATTCAAATTTAGAAATTACAAAAATAGTTTTTTATGATAATTTTTTCATAATATTAACATTATCAGATTTTTCAATATGTTCAAATGATAAAATATTTTATGAATCAAACTCAAAGCAATTAATATACTGTTATGAATCATGTAAAACATGTTGGGGACCATTTGTAAATAATTGTGAATCATGTTTCACAAATAATATATTAACATCAATAAATACATGTGTAAATGTATATGAACAATGTGGAGGAGAAAAAACATTATGGTTATTTGAAGCTGAAGATACTGGAAATGTTAAATGCTTAGAAACATCAAATTGTCCTTTAATAGCAACAAATTTTTTAAGTGAAACTTTAGAATGTGTAAGTTCATGTGATGATATTAAACCTAATTTAAAATGTATTTCATGTAATAAAGAGCAAACTCAAATATATAATTCTTGTGTTGATTTAAGTGATAAAAGTAAAAGTTTAGAAATAATACAAGAAAATATTGTTAAATTATTAGAAACAAATCCAATTATAAATACAAATGAATCAACATATTATATTAATAATTATCCTCCAACAAATGCAATAGTAAATACAAATATTTCAGAAATAAATTTAGGTGAATGTGAAGGTTTATTAAAAAAAAAAAATAATATTCCAGATGAAGAATCTTTAATTTTATTTCAAATAGAGACAAAAGTCATAGGACAAGCAACATCAAAATTAGAATATTACGTTTATTCATCTGATGGAACTTTACTTGATTTAAGTGTTTGTGATGGAACTGAAATAAGTATTACAAAAGCAATATTAGATACTTCAAATATGAATTTAGATGCTGCAAAAGCTTTAGCTGAAAAAGGAATTGATATATATAATATTAATGATGACTTTTTTAATGATTTTTGTAATGGAGTTTCTGTTAATGATCAAGATTTAACTTTACAAAATAGAATAGATGATGTTTATGTTGATGTTTCTTTCTGTGATGATGGATGTGAATATCAAGGAATTAATTTAGAAACTAATAAAGTTATTTGTTCTTGTGTTTCTGAAGATGAAGATTCTAATGTTAATGATGATAATCAAATAAATGAAAATAATAAAAAAAAAACTAAATTATATAACATCACTCATGATTTATTAGACAATATTAATTATAAAATTGTTGTTTGTTATCGATTTTGGATGAATAAAAAATATTTTAAAAATAATTTTGGTTTTCATTTTTCATTAACTACATTTATTATTTTGCAAATATTATTTATTATTTATTTAATTAGATGGCACAAAACAACACATGAAAAAGTAATAAAAGAAATAAAACAAAATGAACAAGAGTCAGTTAACATTTTAACAACAATAAACACCCAAAAATTAACAGAAAATAATAAAAATGAAGAAAATATTATCGAAGCACCAAATTCAATTCATTTAATTGTACCTAATATTAATAGAAAATCAATGAAAACAAAAGTTAATTCAGATACAACTTTAACTGAACAATCAAAAGAAAATGAAAATGATTATATTGAAAGTAAAGAATTAAAAACAAAAATTTTAGAAATGAATAAAATAAAATCTAAATTTTATAATTATTTTTTGAATTTGTCAAAAAAAAAAAAAAGAGAAAATAAAAAAAACCAAAAAAATCTTTCAACAATAAACACAGAATTATCATTTATAAATAAAAAAAAACCAATTAGAAAAAAAAAGAAAAATTTATATCAAAATACAGAAAATATAATATCAACAGAAAATGAAATGAAAAAAGAATTCACAGAAAAAAAAGAAACAAAAATAGATTATGATGAATTAAATTTTTATGAAGCATTAGAAAAAGATAAGAGAGAATTTGTAAATATAGTATGGCATTCAGCTTTATGTAAAATAGATATTATTGCAATATTTATTCACAGAGGAAAATATGAATTTTTTCCTATTTTAATTCATGTTTATTTATTTGCATTAACATTAGATTTTACAATAAATGCTTTATTATTTAGTGATGATATTATTTCTTCAAAATATAAAAATGGAGGACAATTAACTTTTATGGAAAGTTGGTTACTTTCTCTTATATCTAATGTTTTTTGTAGAATTTTAACTAATATTGTTTGTAATTTTACAAAATATAATGAAGATTTAGATATTATTCTAAAAGAATTTAAAGGAAATTATAAAATTCATCAATATTCAATTCTAATTCTTAAGAAAGCAAGAAAAAATTTAATAATATATTTTACTTTAGTAAATATTTTAATGTTGTTTTTCATTTATTATTTAAATATTTTTTGTGCTTTATATCATCAATCTCAAAAAGCTTTGATTAAAAATTATATTATAGGAAATATAAATTCTCTTTTATATTCAATTTGTTTTGCTTTTATCATTACTATTTTTAGATTAATTTCTTTATATTATCATGAATTAAAATTTTTTTTGATTTCAAAATATTTAGAATCAAAAACTTAAATGAATTGAAAACATTTATTTTTTCTGATTTTGAATGATTATAAATATTATAATTATATAATAATATATGAAGCTATTCTTTTGAATGAATTGTTGATTTAATTAGAAAATTGGGTTCATTAGAATTAATTTTGATAAAAAAAATATAAATAAATAAATTGAAGTTTTAAATTTTAAATGTTTAAAAAAAACTTTTGTTTAATAAAATTACTTTTTATTTTTATTATTTAATTTTTAATTTGAAAATAATTCATTAATTTATTCCAATCTTCTTTTCTTTTTAAAGAAGAGTTTAAAGTAGAATTTATATTTTGATTTTCAATTGGAAATTTATTTTCTTCCTCTTCCTCTTTTTCATTAATATTATCTTTATATTTAATGTTTATTTGATTATCAATTACTTCATTATTATTTTTAATTACATTCTGATTTTCATTTATATCATTATTTTTTAAGCTACTGTAATAATCTAATAATTTTTCTCTTGATTTACATAATTTTTTCACTTTTTTATCTTGATTTCTTCTTTTAATATTATTCACGCATCTTAATTTATTTATATCATCAAAATTATCACTTTGAATTAAAATACCTTTTTTTTGGATAATATCTTTATTGATTTTATTATTATATCTTTTATATCTTTTTGCTTTTTCATCTCTTTCTTCAAAAATAATTTGTTGTTCTTCAAAAGGTAAAATTATTGAACTTAATATATTATCCATTACTCTTTTTTTAGATCTTTCAATAAAAATTTCATGTGGAATTCTCTTTGCCACATCATTATAATTATAACGATATAAATCATCAAATTTATGTTGATAAAGATTTGTTATTATTGTTCTTGCATATGGAGTTAAATATTTTCTGATTTTTGATTCAATAATTTTATTTGTGTAATCTAATTTATAATTATTTTTTTCATTTTTTAATTCTTCTAATTTATTATTTCTTTTTTTATGGACTACTGGAATTAATGATGGAGGTAAAAGTTCTTTTTGATTTGGGCTATTCATTTTTATAATTTTTTAAAAATTACAATTATT
>JAEEGK010002175.1_pt1 | contig 48988 bp, 30 predicted proteins | sample 8958771 | NCBI WGS metagenome assembly JAEEGK01 (sample SAMN16246547, study PRJNA631951) | gut metagenome | biome: gut microbiome; feature: rumen; material: SC-attached | host: Bos | place: Iran: Karaj | collected 2018-10 | reverse complement strand
TGGTGCGTCATCGAGAGTTCAAGACCGTTGGAGCAAATGGTGCGGAGTTCTTCCACATTGTAGCAGAAACCGCCGCCTGCACCACCCATGGTGTATGCCGGGCGAACCACCACCGGGTAGCCGATTTCGGAAACAATCTTTTCGGCTTCTTCCACAGAGTGGCAAATGCCGGAGCGCGGAGTATCGATACCGAGCTTCTGCATGGTTTCCTTGAAGATTTCACGGTCTTCACCGCGTTCGATAGCGTCGAGGTTCACACCGATGACCTTCACGCCGTACTTGTCCAGCACGCCAGCCTTGCTCAGAGCAGAGGCGAGGTTCAGGCCGGTCTGACCGCCCAAGTTCGGGAGGAGGGCCTGCGGACGTTCCTTTTCGATAATCTGGGTGAGGCGGGCGACGTTCAGCGGTTCGATGTAAGTGGCATCGGCCATGACCGGGTCGGTCATGATGGTAGCCGGGTTGGAGTTCACGAGCACAATCTTGTAGCCCTGTTCGCGCAGGGCCTTGCAAGCCTGGGTGCCGGAATAGTCGAATTCGCAAGCCTGACCGATCACGATCGGGCCAGAACCGATGATAAGGACTTTGTCGATGCCTTCAATCTTCATTTTGTTTATCTCCGTTATTGCTTATATTAAAACTCTAAAAAAAAGGCTGAACTAAAAAGTTCAGCGAAATCAAAAAAACAATCAACCTTGGAAAAACCGATTGCCGTTGCGCAGGGGATTGCGCAGGTGGCGTGGGTTTTCGTCATTGCAAGAATTTGTTTCATTTTCTTGTCTAAATCACTCAAGGCTTAAACTTGCGCAAATATAGAATAAAGAGCCCCGTCTTGCAACGGGGTAATGACAAAAAATGTAAAGCTCGGAACCGAGCGGACTACTCCTCGGCAGGGGTTTCCTGCACGGGCAATTCGCACAATTCCGGATGGTCAATGCATTCCTCTTCGACCTTACTGCCGCTGGAGCCATCGCCACAAGCGGCTAAGGCCATGATACTCAAGAACATAGCGCCAAGCAAGACTTTCTTCATATTTACTCCTTGATTTTTATTACATAAGCAATATACAAAAAAAAGAGGCCGCCATCGCAGGCGGCCCCAAATCCTTGGAGAAAAATCTTAGCCGAAGAAGTTCAGCTTGGCGAGAAGGATCATCATGACCCAGGAGACGACAAGGCCGACAACGCCCATCACGACACCGGTAATGGCCATGCCGCGCGTATCGGTGTAACCCGTCGCATGGGCAAGCGCGTTAGGCGGCGTAGAAATCGGGAGGCTCATGCCGAGAGAGCTAGCGAAGGCCACAGACACGAGGAGAGCAGTCACGCCACCGAGGCCGGTCAGGTTGCCCTGGCAGGCAATTCCCACGGCGCAGAGAATCGGCACAAGAAGAGTCGCGGTAGAGGTGTGGCTCATAAAGTTAGCCATGAAGAGGCAGATGACGCCGCAACCGATCATCAACGCAATCGGAGACCAGCTGGCGAACGGAATCGTCTTGATAAGGTGGGCAGCGAGGCCGGTCGCATTGAGGCCGACACCCAGAGCAAAACCACCGGCAACAAGCCAGAGCACGTCCCAGCTCATCGCGTTCAAGTCCTTCTTGGTAATCACGCCGGTAAGAGCAAACACAGCCATCGGGATCATGGCAATCGCGTTATCGTTGATGCCATGGACACCCTTGCCGGTCACCCACAGGAGCACGCACACGACGAAGGTAATGTAGACGATAATGGCCTTGGGGCTCGTGTCGAACTTGCCGGCACCTTCGATGTTCAGGGACATTTCCTTCATCTTGATCGGGTAAATCTTGAGGAGCAAGAGCCAGGCAAGTACCATCAGAATAATCACGTACGGAATACCGAAGGCCATCCACTGGCCGAAACTTACGGGGTTCGCGACGAGGTCGCCACGGGCGACGGCGTCGTTCAGGGCGCCGAGAGCGATAGCGTTCGGTGGCGTACCGATGGGGGTACCCATACCGCCGATGTTGGCACCGAGCGGGATGGCGAGGGCGAAAGCGGCCTTGCCGCGGTCGTCTTCGTCAAAGAGCTTGAGCACCGGAGCGAGGATGGCGAGCATCATGGCGGCGGTAGCGGTATTGCTCATGAACATCGAGAACACGGCGGTGATGAGCATGAGGCCGAGAAGCACAAACTTCGGGTTCTTGCCGAAGGGCTTCAGGAGCACGCGGGCCAGGTTCAAGTCCATCTTGTACTTGGTCGCGGCAGCGGCGAGGAAGAACCCGCCGAGGAAGAGCATGATGATGGGGTTCGCGAAGGTCGCCATAATGGACTTGTGGCTAATCATCGTGACACCGTCAACGCGGAACGGGGCAAGCGCCGAATCCGACATGGTGACAATCATGAGCACGATGACAAGCATCGAGGTCGACCAAATCGGGAACGGTTGGAGAATCCAGAAAAGCGCGGCCATGACGAAAACGCCGATGACGCGGATTTCGAGCGGATTGAGGATTCCCATGGGGCTTGCGGCATCGAATCCGAGGGATTCGTAGGGCAAGAAGAGGGCGGCGATGGCGAGCACCGACGCAATAATGAACTTGATGAATTTTGCCTTTGTCATAACGGCGCCAAATTTAGAAAATTCGGCACCGCATGGCAAGGATGGCCCGAATGGGCCTCCCCTTCCCTACTTGACCATAATCCGGCCGGTCTGAACCTGGCTCCCCGCACGGACACGCAGCATGTACACACCCGTCTTGGGGGCATCGAGCGAGAGGGTATTCGTCCCGATTTGGGCCTTCCCGGACGCCTTGGCCACGACATGGCCCTTCAGGTCGATCAGGTCCACCTGTACGGCGCTTCCGGCCAGCCCGTCGGTAGCAGTAAACGACACCTGCAGGCCATGGCCAACCTGGAACGCGCGTACACCATCCAGGCGGTAAGCAAGTTCGACTTTCGCCGACTCGGCCACGCGGACGGTCGCGTATTTCGCAGTCCTGGTCAGGGCCACCTTCAGCGGTTCGCCCTCGCGCATCTCGGTAGTCTTGCCGTCCACCGTCACGAACACCTTCAAACCGTATTCACGGAGGGCATCCACGCCCTCGAAGCTCAAGTAGCCCACGCGGTTCGACGAGGCGGAAAGTTCAACCTTCCATTCCGGAGCGGCCACCCCCGCCTTCACGGACTTCGCAAGGTGCCTCTTGCCGTCGACAACAGAGAGGTTCACATGGTCACCCATGGCCTCGGGCGGTTCTGCGATAACCACGTTCTTCGTGCCAACACCCAGGACGTTCCAGGAATCCACCTTGCCCTTGCCGTCACCAAGCTTCGCCTGGAGAGTCCAGCTGTCCTTGGCAACCGCCTTCGCAAGCACAGGCTTCTTCGCTGCCTTCAGCAGGCCTTCATTGTCATCTTGGCGAAGTTCCGGGAACATCGGCTCCGCGTTAAAACGCCACTCCTTCGAGCATCCGGTCTTGACCCACACGCCCTCGTACGGACCAATGGTATCTGCAAGCGCGTAGTTGCCAGAGGCGGGGTCGTACTTCCAGAACGCTATTTCGGACCATTCAGGCTCACCATCCTTGTCTTTATGGTTTCCATGGTGGTCATTGTAGCAGAACGGATCGTTGTTAAAGCCAAGGCCTTCTGTGTTGTAGATGCTCACCGACCAGCCATAGGGGTTCGCCACCAGGTTCCAGCCGGAGTATGCGCTATCGATTTGCCAATGGACTTCACTATCGAAATTGGCCGTATCCACCGCAAGTTTCAGCGGACGGCCTTCCAGGCTGCTGTACCAATAGCCCCGTTCCCGTTCATCAATCTTGTTCCCGGACTTGAGTGCATTGTACTGCCAGAAATCGCCACCTATGCTAAATTCGTCCCACCAGTAGAACACGGGGTCGTCGTCCCAGACTACGGATTCCATGTCGACACTGCCGAGCGAGACCATGTACCATGTATTGGCAGCAACCTCAATTTCGGAAGCCACCGTAAACGAGGTATCGAACGCTACCGTGTACTGGTCATTGGCAAGAGTTACGTGAAGCACGTATGTTCCCGGAGTCAGCGGGTATTCTTTCCACGAGCCATAATACGGGGTTTCGTCTACATGGACGGGATCATACTCACGTAACAGAACGCCATTGACATCAAGCAGGGAGACATTCACGCTTACATCCAGGCTCACGTTGAACGGATTCGTCTCGAAATCCAGATGCACCGCAGCGCCGCTATTCCCGGACTGTCTGAGATTCGCGTTCACAATCTGGAACGGGCCATCGGCAGAGCCCTTACTCTCGGAGAAGAAGGCCTGCATGGACACGTACCTGACGTGCGAATGCAACGTATCGCCAACCATAAACACAACCTTTTTTTCAACCTCTTCGTACAGTCCCGTCGAATCATTATACCGTTCATCAAGAGCATGTACTACCAAGGAATCAAGCGCATAGCCCGGTTCTGGCGCCGCACGCACAATCCAATAGCCATCCATCAGCTTTCCCGGCAAGAGCATCGTAGAATCTTCGGCAAACTTGTGCAGGTACTGCGTGGAATCGGCATTGAACGACTGTTCCAAGAACTGCACCATACCGTGTTCCGTTTTAAGCTTTACAAGCTGATAGCCGAGCGAATCGACACATGTTTGTGCATCGGCCCATACGGCGTATAGAGCCTTCGTCGGCTCCAACCTGTCATAGATTGAATCCGCTTCAACGTAATCCCTGTACTCCCAATTCTTGGCATTGCGCTCCACAGACCAACCGAGCACACAGGAATCGGCCGTATAAATCGTTCTAGGCAAATCGACCCAGCTGCCTTCCACGACCATCACGCTATCCACATCCGAATTCATGTCAAAGAACACTCCGTCGCGGCCACGCTTGAGCTGGTACGCGGCATTGTAATAATGGCCGAAGGTAGCGTATAACTTGTAGCTGGTATATGACGACGGCGTAAATGAAATCGTCGTATCGTTAACGAAAAACGTCTGTTGAGATGAATCAGATTCAAGTAGAATACCGCTGTTCGAGTCATACTTTTCCCTTACAAGGAATAGCTTTGCAAGGCTATAGCCTTCCTTCGGCACTGCAGATACGTGGAATCTCATCGGTTCGTTGGCAACCGGGATTGAAAGATACCCACCCTCCATACCATGATCTATACGGACCGTTTTTGAATTGGCGTCCTCATAAGACTGCCAGAAGGAAACTTCGCCAAAGTCACCGCTCTCCGCATTCTTGTCCTGGGCAATCGGGGTGAGGGAAGTCATTTCAGGCGCGATGCCATACGGAACCCATTGTGCATATAGCCCGAACTCATTTCCTAAGGGTTTAATCGAATCAAGTAGATCCCTATCGAGTCTTTCTCGTATGATATGCGCATCATCTGCACTTTCACCCCATCCATTAAAGCAAATTTCCTTACTATACAGTTTGGGGAACGTTTCCGTCGATGGGTCACCGCGCTTATACTCGCCAGTCACCGCGAATCCCTCCGGGATAAACACCTCATACGAGCCGGCATTCAAGTTGAACGTCACATTGTACGGAATCGGTTCCAGGTCAGGCGTTACATCGGCAAGGAACGAAACGGTTGCAAGCAAACCACTCGCCTTCTTTAGTTCGTTAGGTGGGTAGAGCGAGGCTGCCTTAATAAAGCTGTCCATATCCAACATCTCGGTCCCATCCAAATCAAACGACCACTTTTGCACAACCTTTTGGTTCGGAACCAGATTTAAACTTCTTCTCAGGGAGTCATATGGTTCTAGCTTTTTCACGATATCATCCACGTTGCCGAAGGAATTAGACGACATCGGGTATTCCCTACAAATCTTGGAGACACCATCACATTCTGCAATGGACTGAGGCAAATCGGTTGAAATTGAGCCATTCCATATCCAGAAATCAATTTTCCAACGCTGAAGCGTGTAACCCGGTTCGACATCAATACCGATTCTTGATGCCATGCGTACACTTCGATCAAAGGGTTTTACCGGAATAAGGTCTCCGGCCTCATTGTACCCATACGAAGTCAAGACCGTATCACCCCTAATCTGTATCTCTGGAATATAATACGAAGTTCCAGCGCCACTCTCATACGTCAATACAATCTCGTCATCAAATTCATCAAGATGATCGTGCCTCAGCATCGCCTGCGTAATTTCACTAAAATTATGCACATCCGATTTCGGTAAAAAATCACCTCCAACAGAAGGCATCCATTCACCGCCCTCATATCCAACTTTTACAGACACCAAATTGTACTGCAGGAGTCTGTCATTCGTTTTTAGAAAAACTGCCGGAACAGGTTCATCGGCGTAATAGAGGCTAATTTCTTCCACCTTTGGCCACATATAGATATCTATCGGTACTCTGTCTTGTGTTTCATAGCGGACCTTGAACGTGCGGTCGGCAGTAGATTTAAGCGTAAAATCTTGTGTCACAGGAGTATTGAGGCGGATTGGAGTCTGATTAACACTATTGACCGTACCCAAGTCTAAGGAGAGCATCAGTGAAGCCAATCCAGAAGCGCGGTTATCCTTTCCTGTAAATTCAACAAGATACTGGGTTACCGGATTACTACCTAAGGCACCTTCTACCAAATAGGGTTTAATACCATCGTTACCCTTCAATTTCGCATCGTAAATATCGCCGACGTCGATCATCACGCGATACACCGTCCGGTAATCAGAGATATAGGGCAACCCGTTTTCGGAGTTTTCCCAGGCAACCGATGAATTTTCGTTCAAGGCATAAGCAAACAGTCTCGACTTCATATCGGACTCGCTGATAACACCATCGTAAAAGGATTGCGTCGCACCTTTTATCATGCCAGGCGTAGCACTTAAAGTATCCAGTTTTCCTTCAGCAGCAAGCGACGAAGAAGCATCATCTATCGCATTACGGTAGTTGAATTGTATTGTATATTGTTGATTTGCGCCGGCCGTTTTCCAAGTATTGGCAGGAACTTGAACAGAATTACCTGCCGGAAAGAGCGTTCCTACAGCAATTTTCGCCTTGGCATCATTATCGCCAAAATGATAATTGCAAAGAGCCTTCAAGCCCTCCGCATCTGCTATAGTTGCAAGGTATTCTCCCACGATGTAGCCAAGATATTCACCTTCCAGAACATCGATGTTTCCCTCCGACACATTCGCCTCAATCAACCCTCTCTCAGCCAAAATGCGTCCGGCAATTCCACCAACATACGTCAATACACTCGATTCATATTTGGCCTTTATATCTCCACTCACATGGCTGCCACGAAGAACTAAAGAACTCGGTTCGCCATCATATCTACCGACAAGGCCGCCCAAATACACAAATTTGGCACTCGACGAGGTCATCTCAATAAGGGGCTTCCCCTCTATTGCCTGTACAACTTCATTTTGCGAGACGAGTTGGCCCGCAAAGCCCGACACAATCGCTATATCGACATTACCAAATAGACCTCCCGCATATACGTTTTCCTTCAATTCGGTATTCATTGCAAGGGTCAGCCTGTTGAAATTAGAACGCAACGTCATCCTATTAGTTGCACTCCCCGCTTCAGTGATTCCCGCAACGAGGCCACCCATCGCAACTCCAGCGGATGCGCCCTTACTATCTATCTCAGCATAGACATTATTGTACGCCAGAAGCACATTCTTCTGCGAAGCCGCAAACTCCATATAGCCAACGACACCTCCGAGGCGCTGCATTTCATTAGCATTTACTTCTATGAAAGCATTGATTGTATCATGATCTATCGAAACTCCGCTGCGACTCACATCTGGCACACCAAGGTAGCCCACATCACCGCCGACATAAACGCCCTGGCCAGCACCTTGACGTGCCATTTTTATTTTTGCAGATTCGACCTTGTTTCTCGAAATTATAAGTTCACCCGACTTCAACGCAACAGATCCGGCAATGCCGCCAAGGCCTGCCGTGCCAGCCGGCATGGTCACATCCGCATCTAGATTAACCTGGTTATTCACAACTTGAAACAGGACACCATAAGGATCATTCGATAAATACAATTCGCCAACTAGGCCTCCCACGTAGTTTACAGCATCAGATGCGTTTTCCGGCATAGTCCCTGACACCGAAAGAGTCACCTTACAGTTCGCAATCAAAGCGTTCCCTGGTTCGACCTGATCGGCGCTCCAATATTTAATTTTTCCCGCAAGTCCTCCAACTAAGGCTCCTTCCAACGAGGCTTCAACCTCGACATCAACAAACAATGAATTAGAGATTGCACCAACATCAAGATAAATAAACCCAACGACTCCGCCAGCAATATACGGAGAAACAACCGTGGCATTTTTTACGGTGACATTGCTAAAATTTTCCCCAGTAGCCTCATTCACCACTACGGCAGCTTTGGCATCGTTGCCTTTAGCCTTCACGTATGCCCCATCAAAATGGAGATCCGAAACACTATAGGCAGTCTGATAAATCACAGTGCCGGCCCCCAAATTCATGAAAAAAGACGCATCCCCGTCAGCATCCGGAACATAGCAGAAGTTTTTAATTGTATGGCCATTACCTTCTATATAGGTGCTGACGCCTACTGTTGAAAAGTCCAACGGAGAAAAAGCATTTTCGCACACACCTTCCGCGTAGCGGGAATTGCCTAGATCAATATCGCTGTCGAACACCAGTTCATACGCTTTCGGCGAAGTTGGTATCGAAGCATAAAGCGTAGAAAATGATGCCAGCAAAGCACTAGTAAATTGAGTATTCCAGAGGTCATAGGCAGCATATCCTTTTGCAGTCGCCTCTGCCTTCGTTTCAAACTGTCCTACAGTACACGAGGCGACACTAATCGTCGACCGAGTATCAGTTATGCACTTGAATCCCACCGGTTTCATGGCAGCGCAGCAAGCGGCCGCGAGGGACAACGCGGTCAATACAAAGACTAATCGTTTCAAGGCCATACGCACCTCTTGGACTAAAACATTTTCTCGTAAGAAAAATAATACATTCCGAACGAGTTAGTACATAAAAAAAAGCCCCATTCCTTAAAATGGGGCTCTTTTTTCAAAATCCTACTTTATCATGGTCTTTTTTATCGCCGCGAGGCTCCCCGCCCTCACCCGGACGTAGTAGAGTCCCCTATGCGGAGCGGCCAAGGTCGCGAGGTTCGTCCCGGCCGAAGCCGTGAACTTGCTGCGGTCCACCACCTTGCCGTCGAGCGAGACGATATCCACCTGCACGCTTGCGCCAGCCATGTCTGCGGGTACTTCGAAGCCCACATCCACGAACCCGGTGCGCTGCACCATGCGGAGTTCCCCGAGCGAGGCCTTCGCGGCAACCGCGGCACCACTGCGAGCCACACGTACCGTCACCGGCGTAGAGCTTTGCTTCAGCAGCACCTTCACCGACTTGCCTTCGGCGACTTCGGTAGTCTTGCCGTCCACGGTCACGAACAGGCGCAGGCCCTTCGCGGCAAGGGCAGATACTCCCTCGAACTTCAAGAATCCGTCGCGGTAATCGGAAGCGCTAACTTCCATGTTCCACACGTATTCGTCGGCAGGGGCCTTTGCACTCTTGGCAAGGAACTTACCGCCTTCGACGATGGAGAGGTTCACGTGGTCACCCATACCAGCAGGCGGCTCCTCGACATCCAGGGGCTTGCCCGACGCGATGAAGTTCCAACTATCCTGCTTGCCGAACTCGTCGCTCAGTACCACGCGTACGCTCCAGTCGTCCCCGGCAGCCTTAGCGAGTGCAGCCTTCTGCATCGCCGTACCCAACTTCTTGAACTCATATACAGGCTTGGCAGAAACGGTCCACGTCGTGGGTTCGGCAACCTTCGCCCACACCGCTTCGTACGGGCCAAGCACACTCGACGCTTCGTATTCGCCATTTGCCGAATTCCAGCGCCAGAACTGCACGTCACCGCCCTTACCGCTGCTCAAATCGATGTACCAGCCGTGCGGGTTGGCCACCAGGTTCCAGCCGCTATAGACGCTGTCGAGTTCCCAAACAATTTCGGACTGTTCCGTGGGGGACTCTTCCTTGAGCAGGAGCGGGTTGCCGTTCCTGGTGCCGTACCAGTAGCCGCGAGACGGATCGTTCTTTTCGCCAGCCCTGTAGCTGCGGTACTGCCAGTATTCACCCACCGGATTTTCTTCGTCCCACCAGTACAGCGCATCGTCTTCGGAACGGGCAGATACTTCCATGTCGAGAGCGGCAAGGCTCACCATCTGCCAGGAGCGCGGAGTCACGGCGATTTCGCTTGCAACAACGAAGTTCGTTTCGTAAACAGCCGGCTTGCCGGAACCTTCGAGCGTCAGCACCACCTTGGACTTGCCCAGCGGAGCCGGAGCAAGTTCCCATTCCAGGCGGGAATCGAGCGCAGTCACGGAATCCACGACAACCGTATCGATTACCGTACCGTTATCGCAGTAGACCTGCACGCGGGCAGACACCTTACCTTCGGCATCGGCGAACTTGGTGCCGAACGTGAGGCGAATGGCGTTACCCGACTGTTCAATCTTCGGCTCCACAATCGCGAGTTCAACAACCTCGGCGCCACTGGAGCCAGGAACAACGCTGCTGGAGCTGGGAACGATGCCGCTGGAGCCTGGGACAACATCGCTGCTAGAACCAGGCAAAATACTGCTGCTGGACTGCGGCTCTGCCGTCTTCACGAAGGCGAACACCAACAGGTCACGCGTCACGTTCTCGAACGAAGTACTCCATCCAATAAATTCGGCGCCTTCCGGCTCGGTGTACTTGGGCGCCACGGCCGATCCGCCTTCCTTCACGGTCTGCACACTCAAAACAACACCCAGGTAATCCACAAATGTAACCGTGTAGGTGGGAACGATGGTATCGGCGCGGAACACGGCATGGTACGTCTTGTCGCCCGAAATGGGGCCAAGGTCCGGATTCCAACCGGTGAACGTGTAGACAACCCTGTTTGCACTATCCCTAGCCGGAGTTTCACCCGAGAACACGGGCACTTCGCCGTAGTTCACCTGGATGCTGTCCACAAGCACGCCATCCACAACGAACTTCGCGTAGTAGGTCCTGATCGTAGAATCGAACACGGCCATGTAAGTCTGATCACTCGTCACGGCGGCGATTTCCGGAGACCATCCCTTGAAGGTGTAAGTATAGCCTTCAGTCGCGGTTCTAACCGGAATCTCGTCGCAGGTCGGGATTGTCCCCCTCTTCCAGTCATTTTCCGTTACGGTGCTCGAACCGTTCGCAAAGCGAATCCTGTACCTGTTGCGGACGGAATCGAATACCGCCGTATACACCGCGGGCTTGGTCACGGGAACAATTTCCGGGGACCATCCGGCAAACGTGTAGTCGAAGCGGTCGTCAGACGCCTTCGTCGGAGTTTCACCCTCATAAGCGGGAATACTATCGTAAGGCCAATCCTTGCTCTGTTCATACTGGCCAATCTTGAATACCACCGTATAGGTATTGATTGCATACTGCGCGGTGACAGTCATCATGGACTCAATAATCATATCGCCCTTGTCCCAACCGGTAAAGGTATAGCCTTCGCGAGGCGGAACTTCGGGAGCCACTTCGGACACCGTCACGCCAGAAAGAGCAGTCACCACATGGTTCTTCTTGATGAATTTCCCGGCTTCATCATCCCAGACATAATAGGTAAATGTCACCGGATAGGTCTCTTCACCTTCAGGAGCAATTGTCGGGCCGTCCGTGATGAACGGCAAATTCTGGTTTACCCCCTTCTCGCGGGTCCACACGTAATTAGGCTTCTGCCCACGGTTCAGTTCGCCCGCAAACTTATCCACCATCATATCGGCCGCCAGGAGCGTACCATTTTTACCTGTCGAGAGGGATTCCGTTTCGCCATTGCGTACGTTGTACGAAATGGTCCAACCCGTCACGCCATTCTTCCAGCTGGCGGTGATGTCCGTTTCGCCGTTGAGAACCTTGCCAAAGGCATCAACGTCATCCACAGTAGAGTAGTGGTAGTTCGAGATGAGCTTGCTTGCAAGAGTACCCGTCATTTCGGCACGGCCGGCGATATAGCCCACGAGCATGTCCGCATTGGCAGGAGTCGCCGGTTTCACGCTGATATCGCCCACGCTAAAGGTATTCTTCACAGTCAAGCCGAGATTGCTCTGGACAAGGCCAAAAAGGCCACCCACAAGGAGGCTCTTGCCGCCAAAGTTTTCGTCGACGACAGAGACATTCCCGGTAACGGAGGACTTCAAGACTTCGGCAACCTGGGCGCAGTAACCGCAAATTCCGCCTACGTATGCTTCGGCTTCAGCCCCGCTCACGCCATCGCTCTTGAGAGTGACGTTTGCAGCCACCGTAGCCGCATCGAAAGAGACCGAGCGCAATTGCGTCATGAAGCCACCCAAGATACCGCCCATGTGGACCTTGTCCGTGCTATCTGCAGCAACAAGGCTTCCGTCAAAGCGCGCATTCTTGAAAGCGAGAGTCTTGTTGCTACGGAAAACGTCCGCCTTGCCGACAATGCCGCCCACGAATACGTTTTCGGAGCCCGTCTTAACGGCAGATTCAATTTCCACGGAAGAAGACACGTTGTTGATGGCGTCGGCACCCGCGGTAAAGCAGGCGGAACCAGCCACGCCGCCCAGGAACACTTCGGCTTCCAAATCCGTAACGGCGGCGGCACTGGCAGCGACTCGAATCGTACCCTTGCTCGTAGAGCCCACGATAGACACGAAGGCATCGTTGTCGTTATTGGGGACACCAACCGTGGAACATTCCGTGGTGGTACCAAGCAAACCGCCCGCATAGTAGTGGTAAGAAACGTCGGAGGTCAGGGAATCGGTAATGTCGACCGTGGCAGTGCTATTCTCGATTTTGAACAGGTTTCCGAGTCCGTTTCCATTGCCGGTAACATTATTGAATGTGGCACGGCCAACGAGACCACCGGCATATACGTTATCCGACATGCCCTTCATAATGCGGACCTTGCCGACAACGGCGTTGCGGATTGTAAAGTCCCTTACAGCACCGAACGGCATGTACGCCACTTCGCCAAAAAGCCCGCCCATCGCGCGGCCACCCGAAATCGTCGTGTAACCGGCGCCACTATCCGGTCCGGCAGGCTTAAAGTCCAGAGTATCGTTGAACGAAGTAAAGTCCTGGTACTTGTAGGCCATTATGCCCGCAAGGCCACCCAAGGCAGAAGGGGTATTCATGCTGCTGTAGTCACGGACCTTGCCACGAACACGGATGTTGTACAGGGAGTCCTGCACGGCCATACCCACGACACCGCCCAGGAACACCGTGTATTCTGACGGCCATGTGGAATAATTTTCACGAAGGTCATTGGAATACATTTCACCGACAACGTTGCCTGCAAAGTTTCCGTCGTAGGGCGTAATGTCGATATCGTTGGAAACAACCAAATCGTCTGTCGCCAAGATATTGCGAACCGTAGAATTGCCAACATAACCTGCGACACCGCCAGCAATGGGGGCGCTGATGGTCACATCTTCCAAGGTCACGTTCTCGATTGTCGACATAGCGGCCATACCCACAAAGGAGCCGACCGGGTAAAAGTCCTTACCGACAGCCGTCGGATCGCGATCTTCACGGGAATCCTTGATAATAATGCGGACATTCTTGACAAGGACTTTGCCCATATAGCCCTTCGGCACGTAACTGAAAAAGCCGACGGGGCCACTCATGACACTATCCTTAATATCGTGTACGTAGCAGAGGTTCTTGATAATCTTGTTATCACCCTGGAACGCCTGATTGTACAAGAAGGGCAGCGGATGGAGTTGGGCGTCACAGGATTCGGCAGCGGTATTTGCATCAAACCCACCCAAATCGATATCGGATGCCAGATGCAAGGGCACATTGTTCTTGTCGTTCCAGACTTCGCCGACAAGCTCGGCAAGAGCCTCGTTCACCTCGGCCGCCGTAGTAAAGGGGCCAACCGACTTAAGGCAATTAACGCCTTCTTTGCACCCCGTGGCGGACTGGCTAAGATAAAGGTCGTTGTTGCAATTGGGACGACCCATAAAATCAGGCTCGCAATGTCCCTTGACCACATTGAAATACGCCATATTCTCGTTGAAAGCGCCAATAGCCGAACCGGCTGCGGCAAGCGTCAGCAAGCATCCCAGATACCAACGTGAACGAGTCTTTTTCATGCGAACCTCATGTCCTTCTTAAGTTTTCCCCTAGAAAATAATTTAAAAATCAACATATACATAGTGATTTACGACAAACATTATAATGCTGTGATTATGGACACGAAATCCTTTATGTGAAACCCCCGTTTCATATAGACAAAAAGTAAACTTTTATTTACCAAAAATCGCAATTTTTTTGAAAATTTGGCCGTTTTCGTCATACAAAATGCAGATGCAAGAAGATAAATTTGTTCTCAACTCACACACCAAAAAGTTCCAAAGGAGAACACATGAAAAAACTACTTTTGACTCTCGCACTCGTTTTCGGCATGGTTGCTACCGCGTCTGCCCAGATCAACCTCGGTGGCCGCGCCGCCATCAACTTCGGCACCGTCTGGGGTGACGACACCGAAGACGTTCCTTGGGGTTTCGGCTTTAACGCCGGTCTCGCTGGCAAGTTCGCCATCAACGACATGTTCGCTGTCGCTCCCGAAGTCGCCATCGACCTCCGTCGTGCCTCCGACGCCCTCATCACTTGGTCTACCTGGGCCATCGACATTCCGGTGCTCCTGCGCGTCAGCCTGACTCCGCAGATCTACGCCGAAGTCGGTCCGCAGTTCGCCATCCTCCTGAGCTCCGAAGAAGAAATCGACGCCATCATCTCTACGGAAACGGTTGACCTGGGCGACGTCCTCAACACCATCGAAATCGGCCTCGCTGCCGGCGTTGGCTACTCCGTGATGCCCAACCTCGACGTGAACTTCCGTCTCGCTCTCGGCTTCACCTCCATCATCGACGACAGCGGAAGCGAAGACTTCGACGAAGAAGACTTCGAAGACGCGGACGCCTACGCAAGCTACGACATCGGCGACGCTATGACCGCCGAAATGTCCAACACCTCCGGCATGTCCACCAATGTCAAGAACCTCCAGTTCCAGGTTGGCGTGACCTACTGGTTCATGTAATCAGAAATTCCCCAAATACTCAAAAAAACGGGTTTTCCTACAGGGAAGACCTGTTTTTTTATTTTTTCAGACTCTTCGCACCCACTTATATGTTTTATATATAGATTTAAAGCACAAATTCCAAATTCTTAGGAGAATGCATGAAAAAAATATTCCTCTCTCTCGCACTCGTTTTCGGCATGGTCGCCACCGCAGCCGCACAGGTCAACGTGGGTGCCCGCGTCGCCGGTACCATGAGCACCTTCAAGGGTGACGATTCCGAAGACATTGATTTTTGGGGAGTCGGCTTTAACGCTGGCGTAGCAGCCAAGTACAAGCTCGGCGAGATGCTCGCCGTTGCCCCGGAACTCGGTGTCGATTTCCGTCGCGTCGCCGATGACGAAGTCACCTTCTCCTTCTGGGTCCTCGAAATTCCGGTCATGGTACGCGTCAACGCCATGCCGAACCTCTACATCGAAGGCGGTCCGACTTTCGGATTCATCCTCAGCAATGACACCGATTACGACGTTCCGGAACTCGAAGGCTTCGATCTCGACGATGCCGTGGAAGGCATGGTGGACGCCGACGACATCGGCGGAGCCATGTTCCCGAACAAAACCAACACCTTCGAAATGGGCCTCGCCCTGGGCGTTGGCTACACGGTCATCCCGAACCTCGACGTGAACTTCCGCTTCGCCATGGGCTTCACCAACATCTTCGAAGACGTGTCGTACGGCGGTTACACAAACGATATCGACATCCAGAACCTGCAGCTCTCCATCGGAGCCACCTACTGGTTCATGTAATCCGAAATTTTTCGGTTTTAATGCGTCCCGGGCTGTCCCCGGGGCGTTTTTTTGTGCTTTTTGGGCAACTGAAGGGCCATTTTGTGCATTTTATCACAATCTAGGGGATTTTTATTACAAACAAGTCACATGTTTACTAGATTTTCCTTAGTCAACTATAACAAAGGAGTTCAAATGCTCAAGAAAATCGTTCTCGCGGCCGCTCTTACCGCCACCGCATCCTTCGCAACCTGGAACTACTTCCCCGTCCAGGAAGCTGGCAAGGGCCAGGCCGAAATCGGCGTGACCGACAAGATGCAGGACAAGTGGAATCAGCTTGGCCTGTTCGTCGGCGCTCGCTACACCATCATCCAAAACCTTGAATTGGGTCTGAAGCTCCCCTACACCATCTTCACCCACTGGGATGGCGAAGACGCCAAGGCTGACGGTATCGGCAACCTCCCGATCATGGTACGCTACCAGTTCATGCCCATCCTGAACGCCTTCGTCGACGTGGACCTCCCCATCGGTGACGAAGATGTGAGCGAAGATGGTCTCGGCATCTACTTCGGTGTCCAGTTCTCCCAGAACTTCGGCATGGTGAACTTCGGTTCTGAACTCGGTCTCCAGATTCGTACTGAAGGTGACGACGAAATTTCTCCTCCGTACAACCTGCACATCGGTCTGGAAGGCGACTTCGCCGTGTCCGAAATGTTCACCCCGTACGTCGGTGCTGACTTCGACATGTACCTCGGCGAATACACCCATGACGGTGACGAACTGCCGGGTTCCGACGCTAGCGGCAACCTCGGTATCGCCCCGTACCTCGGTGTGAACATTGCCATCAACCCGATGTTCTACGTCGACCTGAGCGCCAAGTTCGGTATCGGCGAAGACTACTACGGCAAGGAAATGCCGATCTGGCTCACCGGCAAGTTCGGCATCAACTTCTAATCAGTTGAAAACCGTTTTGAAGACGCTCCCGACCTGGTCGGGGGCGTTTTTTGTTTACCGAGATTTACGATTCTTATGTAAACATAAATTGAACGGCCCAGGTGCCCATTTTCATTGCCTAAGGGGCGACGGATTTTTAGATTTATACTCCGAAACACTTACAAGGAGTTTGGTATGCTGAAAAAAATTATTCTTGCTGCGGCCCTCGCCGTAAGCGCCACTTTTGCCGCCTGGGACTACTACCCGGTTCTCGAAGCCGGCAAGGGATCCGTCAAGGGCGGGCTCTACTACGACTGGGACCACGACTGGTCTCAGGCGGGCCTTGAACTGGGCGTCCGTTACACCCTCATCCAGAACCTGGAACTTTCCCTGCAGGGCTGGGGCTACCAGTTCTGGAGCGAAGTGGACTGCAAGGATTGCGTCAACGGCGGTGACGGTATGCGTGACCTGGCCATTGGCGTGCGCTACCAGTTCGACCCGATGGTCAACGCCTTCATCGACTTCCATCTCCCCGTTGGCAGCAGCGAAGTGACCAACGAAGAAATTTCCTTCTATGCCGGCGCCCAGTTCTCGATGGCCGTCGCTAGCGTTCCCGGTCTGAAATTCGGTGCGGAAGGCGCCATTGACTGGGGCTTTGAACACGACAACTACGAACGTGGCCTCGACCTGCACCTGTCCGGCGAAGTCGGCTACACCGTCCCGAACGTGGGCATCACCCCGTTTGTGGGCCTCAAGATCAAGTACCGTCTCACCGAAAGCGAAGTGGAATGGGACGATGGCAAGGAACACGGCCAGAACGACGATGGCGACAAGCACATCTCCATCTGGCTCGGTGCGGACTACTTCGTGATTCCCAACCAGCTTGACCTCGTGGCTAAGCTGATTGTCCGTAGCGGCAGCCAGCTGCTCGGCGGTGACGCCACCGGCCTGTACGTCGGTTGCGAATTCTTCTTCTAGTCATTAGTTTTGCAAAAAGAAAGGCGTGCTGGAAAGCACGTCTTTTTTTTATTGTGCGAATGCCACCCTGAAGTTTGCAGATTGATCCTGTCACCCTGGAGGGAGTCCGCAAGGACGACCAATAGGGTCCATCCTTTTCTTACAGGCGCTTGTATAGAACCGGATGGATCCTCTTCGGAGGATGGCACGACCTTTGGCCGTGTCACTTCACATCGTATTCGGGAATCGGCAGGCTTTCGCCGGTCTTCATGGCCTTGTCAAGCGCCGCGGACTTCGCCGGATCGAGCCACCAGTAAACGGGGATGGCGTCTTCGCGGTTGAAATGGTCCAGCACCTTTTCGGGCATACCGTAGCGGTTCCAGTAGAGGATGCGGTGGTGGTCGCACTGCCACATGAGCACGTAAGGCACGATTTCGGCGAGGCGGTTATCCAAAGCCTTCAGGATTTCGTTACGCTTGGCCAAATCAAATTCAGTCTTCTGCAAGTCGATGAGGCTGTCCACGACCTTGTCCTGCACGCCGGCTAGGTTGTTCGTACCCTTCTGGAGTGCGGTAGCGGAATGCCAGCTCGCTTCGGGGTCACGGAGGCGGCCAGCACCCCAGTTCACCCAGTACAGGTCGAAGTCGGCGTCGTCCAAGCGCTTGCGGAGCGTGCTCTGGCTCATCTGCTCGATGGTCGCCACCACGCCCACCTTCTTCAGGTCTTCCTGGAAGAGCGTAAGGTGGCGCAGGTCTTCCTGGCTCGTGATGAAGTTGATGGCAAAGGCCTTGCCATCCTTCTCGAGAACGCCCTGTGCGTTCACCTTGTAGCCCGCTTCGGCAAAGAGAGCGCGGGCGCTATCCGGATTGAACTTGTAGAGCGGAGCCGTCGGGTTCTGATTGCCTTCCCACAGGTCGGGGTAGTAGCTGTTCAGCAAGAAATACTGACCAAACATGTACTTCTCATTCATCGCTTCGCGGTTCAGGAGCATGCTCAAGGCACGGCGCACGCGAACGTCCTGGAACTGCGGCTTGCGCAGGTTGATGGCCATGCCCTGGAAGCCGATGGGTTCCTTGTTGAAGATCCTCTGCTTTACGGCCCAGCCCTTCTTGACGGCGTCGAAGTCCGTCTGCTTCATCCAGATGCTGCTGGTGTAAATCGCGTAGGCGTTGAAGTCCTGCTTCTTGAAAGCTTCGAGCGCCTTCGTCTGGTCGTTCATGAAGCGGTAGCGAATCTTCTCGAAGTTGTACTTGCCGCGGTTCCAGTTCTTGTGGAAGCCCCACCAGTCGCTACGGCGGGCCAGTTCTACGTAGCGGTCTTCGCGGAAAGTCTTGATCTTGTACGGGCCCGAGACTACCGGGAACTCGTAGCGGATCTGGTTGAAGTCCTTGCCCGCCCAAGCGTGCTTCGGGAACGCGAGCATGCCCGCGGCTTCCCAGAAATTGCCCCAGTGAGATTCCTTCGCGGTCATCTTCACCGTGAGGCTGTCGACCACCTCGGGGCGGTCGAAACGGCTAAGCCCGACCTTGAAAATCGGCGTGAGGTTCTTCTCGTCCATGATGACGTCGTAGTAGTACTGCACGTCTTCGGCAGTGATGGACTTGCCGTCGCTCCACCGGGCCCGCGGGTCCACGTGGAAGGTGAACGTCTTGCCGTCTTCGCTAACGCTCCAGCTGTCGGCGAGGATACCGACTTCGCGGTCCTCGGTGGAGTGCAGACTCACGAGCGGCTCAAACATCATGCCCATGAGCTCGGCAGAGAAGCTGTTGTAGTCTTCCCACATGTTAAACGACTTCGGCATCGCGGAGCCCCAGAGGGTAATCGTCCCGCAGGGGCGGGCGTCCTTCGAGGCAATCGGGTCGAACTCGCCCGTGGCGGTGGAATCGACCGGCAGTTCCGGGCAGTTCAGCTCGGCGGTCTTGCCCGCGGACTTGGAGGCCCCCTGCTCGTTGCAGGCGGTAAGGGCCATCGCCGACACCATCAGGGTCGCGGCTATTGCAATCTTTCTTTTCATCATTTTCTATTCCTCGGGTCTGGATCCTTCGGGGCTTGGTTCGGCAGGCTCACCAACCTTATCCCTCAGGATGACGCACTCTTTCGTCTGTAGGCGCGCAGCGCCGTTCTCTCGTCTAAGTTACGGTCTAAAATACCTTTTCGGCTTCACGGGTTTTGCGGGGACCTCTTCGGCAGGGGAGTCCTTCGCCTGTTCCTCCTCTTCCGCCTTGAGCATCTCGAGCGTCATGCGGGCCGCTTCCTGTTCGGCCTTCTTCTTGTTCGGGCCCGAACCTTTACCGTAAGTCTTGCCATTCAGGTGGACCTCCGCCGTGAACACCTTCTGGTGTTCCGGGCCGTCTTCACCGATAATCTCGTACTCCGGAGTCGTGTGCAGACTGCCACCCTGGGAATATTCCAGCAGGGCACTCTTGTAGTTCACAAAATCCTCGGCCACGATGATTTCCTTTACCCTCGGGAAATGAAAACGGTTCAATATGGCACGGACTTCCTCGAGCCCGCCGTCCAGGTATACCGCACCGAGCACAGCCTCGTAGGCATCGGCCAATATGCTTTCCTTGCCCCGACCGCCCATCTTGGCTTCGGCCTTCCCGAGCTTGACGTAGTCGCTCAGGTTCCATTCCTTGGAAGACTGAGCGCACGCATGTCCCGAGACAATGGCGCTCTTGCGCTTGGACAGGTCACCTTCGGAATCGTCCGGGTACGTCCTGTACAGGAACTCGGTCGTGAGCATGTTGAGCACGGAGTCGCCCAGGAATTCCAGGCGTTCGTTGTTGTTCACGTAGGGCAAGTCCTTCCCCATCAGGAAGGAGCGGTGAACGAGGGCGTGGGCCAGCAGTTCCGGATCGCGGAACCGGTACCCGAGCTTCGCCTCAAGCCCGTCCCCGGACTTCTGGCGAAACCAGAGCTTGAATACTTTGTGAAGGAGATTTGATTGTTCCATAGATTTGTAGGGGGAAAAAGAAAGGGCAGCCACATACGGGCCACCCTGTTCAGTCCTATTTTCGAGAACCAGGCTTGAATTAGCCCTTCTTGGCTTCGAGGAAGGCCACGACATCGGCAACCTTCTGGAACTTTTCGGCATCGGAATCGAGGATTTCGACTTCGAACTCGTCTTCAAGAGCCATGACCAGTTCAACGCGATCGAGAGAGTCCGCACCCAGGTCATTGCCGAATTCGGATTCCATCTTCACGTCTTCGGCCTTGACTTCGAGCTTGGCGACGATGACGTCGGTAATCTTCTTGAAAATTTCTTCTTGTGTCATTGTTTACTCCATTTGGAATTGTTTGAGTTCAAATTTAGTAAAAAACGCCTAGGCGTTCAACCCCCCGTCTACCCCCAGAATCTGGCCAGTGATGTAGCAGGCGTCGTCGGAGGCCAAAAAAGCGACCGCATTGGCCACATCTTCGGGTTTTCCGATACGTCCGAGGGGAATTTGTGCGGCATATTTTTCCTTGGTGGCGTCGTCCATGGCGGCGGTCATGTCCGTCCCGATGAATCCGGGGGCAATGGCGTTCACCGTAATGCCACGGGAAGAGAATTCCATGGCGTTGGACTTGGTCATGCCGATGATGCCAGCCTTGGCAGCGGCGTAGTTGGCCTGGCCGGCCTGGCCGTGCAGGGCGTTGATGCTCGAGATGTTCACGATGCGGCCGGTACGCTTGCCCATCATGGTGCGGGCGACGGCGCGGGTGCAGAGGAACACGGACCTGAGGTTCGTGGCGATGACGGCATCAAAGTCCTCGTCCTTCATACGCATCAGGAGGCCATCGCGGGTAATACCGGCGTTGTTGACCAAAATGTCGACCGTTCCCATGTCGGCGATAATTTGCTTGAACACGGTCTGAACCGTCTCGGAGTCGGCCACATTGCATGCGTAGCTCTTGACCTGCACCCCAAGTTCGGCGGAAAGCTTGGCAGCAAGTTCTTCCTTGACCGAGGTGGAGAGAATGGCGACGTCTGCGCCTTCGCTAGCAAGCTTGGTCGCAATAGCGAGACCGATACCGCGGGAAGCGCCGGTGACAATAGCCTTTTTACCTGTAAGTTTACCCATAGTAGTCCCTAGTCATTAGTTGTTAGTTATTAGTTTCATGTTTGGCGGCACAGCCGCGATTATAAAAGGCTAATGACCATTGACCAATGACCAATAGCCATTAATTTATCCCTTCAGTGTCTGGAAAGCCTCGATAGTTTCGACCGGAGTGACCTTCACGTCGCGGCTAATCTTGCGCATGAGGCCCATGAGCACCTTGCCGGAACCCACTTCCACGCCCTGCGTCACGCCCAGGGACATGGCCTTGTTCATGCAGTCGTTCCAGCGGACCGGAGACACCAGTTGGCGCACCAGCAGGTCGGCAATTTCGCTACCCTTCGTGACCGGTTCGGCAATCACGTTGGCAATCACCGGCTTTTCGACATCGTTGAACTTGGTCTTGGCAATGGCTTCGGCAAGGCCAGCCTGAGCGAACTGCATGAGCGGGCTGTGGAAGGCGCCGGAGACGGCGAGCGGAATGGCCTTGATTCCGGCCGCACCGCAGTTTTCCACGAGCTTGTTCACGCCGGCGACGGCGCCGGACACCACGATCTGGCCCGGGCAGTTGATGTTCGCGGGCACCACGACGCCCACATCCTTCACGGCTTCGCAGAGCTCGAGAATCTTGGCTTCGTCCTGGCCCATGATGGCGGCCATCGCACCCGGGTTCTTGGAACCGGCAGACGCCATGAGTTCACCGCGGGTACGCACCAGGCGGAGGCCCTCTTCAAAGCTGAAACCGCCGGCAGCGTAGATGGCGGAGTATTCACCGAGGGAGTGCCCGGCCACGTAGTCAAAGGCAAAACCTTCAGACTTGAGGAGTTCCATCACCATGGCAGACACGGTGAACAAAGCCGGCTGCGTGTTGTCGGTGCTCTTGAGAACATCTTCGGGGCCTTCGGCCATGAGCTTCGAGAGCGAGAAGCCGAGGATTTCGTCGGCCTGCATCATAATCTTCTTGGCCGGCTCAAAAGTGGAAGCGAGAGTCTGGCCCATGCCCACGTACTGGGCGCCCTGGCCAGGGAAAAGCAAAATCGTCTTGGACATTTCAATCCTTTGCGGGTAGACCGCATTTTCAAAGTTCCGGTATAATTTAGAAAATACGGGGTACATAAAAACGCCCGGCAATAAAACCGGGCGACAAAACCGAAATATAAGATTTAATGAATATTTTTGTAACAAAAGGCCGGTTACAGGCCAATTTTTACGATTCTATAATCGCGGGTGCTCCCCGTCCGAACCGCAACGAGATAGGTCCCGGCAGGAATCTGCGCGACATCCCATTGCAAATTGTGGCCACCGGCACCTTGCCTTCCCGTAAACTGCTTTACAGCCGTTCCCTTGATCGAGACAAGAGAAATCTTGACGTCGGCCGCCTGCGGCAAAACGTAGTTCACATCCAGGAAATTCCCATGGTGGGCAATGTCGAGACTGAAGGATTCGATTGCCGGCGCAACGGCGATGCCTTCCTTTTTAGTGGAATCCGTCTTAGTCGAATCGGTCTTCGTCGTATCCGTTTTCGTAGAATCCGTCTTCGTCGTGTCCTTCTTGGTCGTGTCAACCGCAGTAACGGCCGCCGCGAGAAGCACGTTCGCCGCAAGGAACGACGCGTTCCCGTATATGGCAGTTTCTGTTGCAGTATAAATTTCCCAGTCAGAAATCAAGGAATCATTCATCGACCCTCCCATGAGCGCTCCGACCGGCGGCCTGTAGCTATACGACGCCAAAAAATCTTTATAGTTAAAATATTCATCAACAGTCATTCCATTCCAACCTTCCGGATTAGAGGTGCGGTGATGGACATGCGCTTCGTTCTTGTCGCCCACACCCGTCATAAAACAGATATCCCACTGGTTCACGCCCAGGATATAGTTCATCTTGTTTATGGCAAGCTGACGAACGTCGCGATATTTCCAACTATCGGAACCACCAAAAATCTTCTTAGAAGAAACATCCTTGACGACTTCAGCATAAGTCAGCATATTGATGATATTGCCAGAATCATAGTGATTCGCACCCCAATTAAAACTAACCGTGACATACCATGGGGTCGAGTATTCCAACCGATGCCCCTCAAGCATATCTACTTGTTTCGATCCACTAGTAACCATTAAACCATCTTCTGCGCCCTGCGCCAACGAATAAACCACCCTTTTTATGTAATCCAAACGGAGAGTGTCCTCAATGCCAAATTTTTCGGCCGTGGCCTCGTCTGCCAAGAGCAACTTGTAGAAGGCATACAATGTTATCGCAAAACGGTTCTGATAATCCGAAGGCCAGCCTCCGGCTTCAAAACCATTCATATAGCCAAGCCATCCTGCGGGGAAATATTCATAGCGATATTCGGCATTTATATTGTCGTTAATCGTTTTGTCTTTGGCGGCATCGTTCAGGTAATCCATCTTTTTCGTCTTTTCGTAGGTCGCATAATGGAGGGCAATTGCCGCCAGCGCAAAGACATCAATATGCTTCGAGTTAATAGTACAGGCATAGAACCCAGCAAGGCAGTATTCCTCTTCTCCAAAGTGTTCCTTGGCATAGGCATACAGTTTTTCAGCCACCTTAAGGCAACTATCCGCAAAGGCTTTATCATACGTTGCATAACGCACACTCAACAAAGCAAGGCCTGCTGCAACCTGCGCCGACATGCCGGGGCCAATGCCGTGCATAACCGGTCTTGGAGGCACCGGGTTCATCGATTCCATGCTGTCCGCACGATTCCAATAATTATGATCAGTGGCATCGCCAATGTTTACAATCATATCCTTGATTTCGCCCTTGGCATACTCATAGGAACGCAAGTAAAATTCCGCACCATGACGCGCCTCGCGCAACATGTCTGGAATACCGTCCGTCTTGACGATTTCGTTATGGTTGAAGGCGTAATGGTCTTCGTCACGTTCCGGGTTCGTCGCCGAAAGCAGCGAAAGCATCATAAAGGCATAACCCATGGTCGGCGCCATCTTCAGGTGGTCGCCGCAATCGTACCAACCACCTGGAATGGTGTCATGCACATGGCTTGCCTTGTGGAACCAGGACTCCGAATCACCACTGCGCTGCACGCCAAAGAATTTGAGGTTCGCGTCGCGCACCATGGAATAAACCTTGTCGCTCACGATGAATGTCGAGGAATATTCCTTACCTACCTTAATACGGAGGCGCTTGTCTGTGGGGAGCGTTGCAAGTTCGGCCAGTTTGCCTGCGCATACCTTGGCTTCAGGAGCGGTCTTTTCCACCGTATAACGCTTGTCAAGAGAATTGACGTACGCCTTCACCACTCTAGCGGTTTGGTCAATTTTCCCGAAAGCCGAGAACTTGCCTCCCGCGGCAACTTCTTCACCTTCTAAGTCCACAACGGAATAGGTCGCCGATTCGCATTTATCCGAAACATAGTAGAACTGCTTTTCAGGGTCGTCCGGCAAGTAACCGGCCTGGTTCACGCGGATATTGCTGACCTTGAGGTTCAAGGCATCGATGAAGGCCTGGTTCAAGGTGTCCGCAATGTAGGCGTTCGCCTTGAAGTCCGCCGGCTTTGCTCCGGACTTCGGGGTACCGACCAGAGTATCCTTTTCGTTTACGGTGAAATTGGCAAAGTCATAGACCGTTCCGCCTTCTTCAACGGCGGCAGTGCTCCATTCCATCGGGTAAACCGGGCGGATCAGGTCGAACGGGGTTTCGGCAGCAAAAAGGCCCGCCGCAGAAATCAGTGTAGCAAAGGCTATGCGCATAATTACGCTCCTGAAAAGGTGTACCTACTAAGATAATAAAAAAGAACCCGGCGTAAAAGCCGGGCTCCAAATTCATTAACAGGTATCTGTTACTTGGCTTAAGCCGGTTCGTCCTTGATGGCGGCCAGGCGTTCGTTCACGTTCTTGGAAACGCCCTTGGCAGCATACTTCGCGGCAGCTTCCACAGCCTTCTCGATAGCGAGGGCGTCGGAACGTCCGTGAGCGATGATGCCCGTACCGTTCAAACCGAGGAGCAACGCACCGCCAGTCATGCGGTAGTCCCACATCTCGGCAAAACGCTTGCCAGCCGGGGAATCGATAGTGCCGAACATCGCCTGGTGCATTTCGAAGAAGCCTTCCAGCAACTTGAGCACAACGTTGCCCGTATAGCCGGAGCAGGCAACCACGTCGGCCTTGCCGGCGACCAGGTCGCGGCCTTCGATGTTACCGACGAAGTTGACCGGAGCAGACTTCAGGAGCTGATAGGCTTCCTGGAGCACGGCCGGGCCCTTGTGTTCTTCTTCGCCCATGTTCAACAGGCCAACCGTCGGCTTTTCGTAACCGAGGTAAGCTTCTGCAAAGGCGGAACCCGCCACGGCGAAGTCCACGAGGGTCGAAGCACGTTCATCGACGTTCGCACCGCCGTCCACGAGCACAATGCTGCGCTCGCTGATCGGAAGGGCGACCCCGATAGGCGGACGGGAGAACTTTTCGCTGGACTTTCCGAGAACCATGAGGCAGCTAGCCATCATTGCACCGGAGTTGCCGGCACTGACGGAAGCGTCCACGAGGCCCTTCTTCTGCAAGGCGACACAAGTCACCAGGCCGGAACGCTGCTTCTTCTTGACCACCATGACAGGATGTTCATCCATGGCGACCAGGTCCGGAGCATCGACAACAGAAATCCCGTTACCCGTATAGCCGAGTTTTTCAAGACCAGCCTTGACCTCGGCCTCCGGTCCGCAGAGGACTACATGAATATCGGGATTTTTCTTGACGGCGTTTACGGCACCTTCAAGGCAGACACTGGGGGCGTAGTCGCCACCCATAGCATCTAGCGCTACTTTGATCATGGAATCCTCCTAGGCGAATTAGGCTTCAGCACCCTTCATGTCTACAACTTCAACACCGTTGTAGTAGCCGCAAACCGGGCAAACGCGGTGCGGGCGCTTGGTGGCGCCGCAGTGTTCGCAAGTGGCCATAGCCGGCACGTCCATCTTCCAGTGGGTGCGGCGCTTGTCACGACGGGCGGTCGAGGTTTTTCTTTTAGGTACTGCCATTTTTAACTCCTATTTTCCATTTTGCTCTTAAGAGCCATGAGTTTTTCCCAACGCGGGTCCAGGGGCTTTTGGGGCTCTCCGGCACCTTCGTCAGGTTGATTATTTGTTACAAAGATAAAATCTTCGTCAGGATTTTTCACGGGCGCGACTGGTTCTTGCAGTATAACCAGCTGTCGGATGCACTCGGAAACGTCCACGAAGAGCTGCCCCTGGGGGATTTTGTAGGCGAAAACATCTGCATCGTCTTCGTCAAGCTCCTGTTTTGCGACAGCGAGCCGTTCGACCTCCACCACTATTTCGGTAGTGAACGGGCGGTCGAACAAATCCAGAGTCCTGGAGCAGGTCAGAGTTTGCACTCCGGAGAGCGTACCGGACACAAGCCACTTACTCGGGCCTTCGGGGCTAACCAGCACCTCGGCTACCAGATCGCCCTTGAGGTGCAGTTCGTCGAAGATTTCGGGGGCGTCGGCATAGGACCAGACCACCCGGCGGTCTTCGGATTCCGTAAGTTCTTGTGCGATATCGATTCTCAAAGTGCCCCAAATGTAGTAAAATCGGGGGTTAAAGTCAATATCTTTACAAGGGGGCCCCATTTTTCTAAAATTGGCACCAGTCAGTTCGAGATTCCATCCTGACCTTAGGCGGCGCCCGCCGGCCTATAAACCAAAACTAGGAGACCTATATGCGTTCAGAAGCTGAACTCGAAGGCGTCACGCTGCTCGGCAACAACAAGACCCAGTACAAGACGACCTACAGCCCCGAAGTACTCGAGAAATTCCCCAACAAGCACCCCGGAAATGACTACATGGTCACTTTCAACTGCCCGGAATTCACGAGCCTGTGTCCCAAGACGGGCCAGCCCGACTTCGCGGAAATCAAGATAAACTACATCCCGGACCAGTTCCTGGTGGAATCCAAGTCCCTCAAGCTGTACCTGTTCAGTTTCCGTAACCACGGAGACTTCCACGAGGACTGCGTGAACATCATCATGAAGGACCTGGTGAAACTTCTGGACCCGAAGTATATCGAGGTCGAAGGGCTGTTCATGCCCCGCGGGGGCATCTCGCTCTACCCGTTCGCGAACTACGGCAAGCCCGGCACCGAATTCGAATCGCTCGCCAAGACCCGACTGTTCACTGCCATCGACCGGAGAAAGTAACCATGCAAAACGAAATAGTCCTCATCGCCTCTATCTTCGCGTTCTTCGGCGGCCTCGTCGCCTTCTTCCGCTTCTTCGGTAAGCAGGGCATCTTCGCCTGGACCGTCATCTGCACCATCGCGGCAAACATCGAGGTACTTATCCTGGTGCACGCCTTCGGGCTCGACACCACGCTCGGTAACGTCATTTTCGCCTCGACCTTCCTCGCGACCGACATCATGAGCGAGATCTTCGGCAAAAAAGAGGCCAGCCGCTGCGTGAAAATCGGCATCCTCGCGAACATCACATTCATTTTGATTTCACAGAGCTGGTTCTTGTACATTCCCGCCGAGGGCGACACGATGGCAGAACCCATCCGCACCGTATTCGCGAATACCCCGCGCGTGATGCTCGCAAGCCTGTTCGCCTATGCCGTCTGCGAGATGTTCGACGTGTGGGCCTACCATGCCTGGTGGAAATGGACCGAAAAGAAGTTCGGTGACAAGCGCGGGTTCCTGTGGCTCCGCAACAACGGTTCCACCCTCGTAAGCCAGCTTATCAACGTGGTGGTGTTCAACCTGCTTGCCTTCGCGGGCGTGTTCCCATGGAACACCATCGGCGAAATCCTCGTCTTCGGGTACGGTATCTTCATCGTGACCTCCCTGATGGATACACCGTTCGTGTACCTCGCACGGCGCATCGCCGACAAGCACCCCGAACTCGTGAAGGGGTAGCGACTACCCCGAAAAACGTAAATTTTCACCGAGGAAACGTCGTGTACGGAATCGGGCGGCAACAAGGCCGAATTACATCTAGTTATTCCTCGTACAGGCAGCGGTCTACAAAAATCGCATCACGTTCGTTAGTATCACCATACTTATCCTTGCTTACGGACATTGTCGTCATCACGCCTTCGTCGCAGGTGTATGTATATGTGTATTCATCATCTTCAAGTAAAGCACCGGCTGCATCTTCCTCACAATACTGTTGCGCCGTTTTGCAATCTTCGCAACCTTCGTAAAAATCATCGCCGTCGAAGGCAATCTTGGAAACATGCGTGAAAACATACTGGTCGTTGCTGTCCCAGGTAAATATTTCAGTTTCATCTCCGGAAACGAACGTCCATTCCGCATCGGTCTTTTCGAAACTGCAGTGGTTCACGGCAGCGCTGCTGGAGGATTCCTCTTCGGCTTCGCTGCTGCTGGATTCGACTTCCACTTCAATTCCGCACGCATTGAACATAATTTCCGCGTACGCTTCCGCTTTACTACTGAACTCCTTTTGGATAGTCATTTTCATAATAAGAAGTTCGTTATCGCAGGTGCAGTTGTTGCTTTCGGCACTGCATTCGGGCAACAAACCTTTCGTTGTTTCACAGATCTGGGGCTCGTCCATATCGACGAACGAAACTGAAGTCTCTTTTGCCTTATTCCCGGTCCACTCGTAAACCTCGTAGTATTTAGAATCCTTGTTTTCGACATACCACGTGTTGTCATCTTTCTTGAATTCGCAGCTCTTCCCGTAATTAGTCGGGTAAGTCGGCTCGGTCTTCTTGCTGCTGGAAGATGACTTCGCAGAACTGGAACTCTCTACGCTCGAAGAACCGGGTTTTTCGCTGCTCGAGGAATTCACCTCACCGCTAGAAGTGGGTTTCGCGCTGCTGGAAGATTCCCCGACCTTTATGTCACACCAGGTAAGCATCATGCTCTCGTAGTACTGTTGTTTTTCCTTATTTGAATACTGGAACGGATCAGTAGTTGTTGTCTTGATGAGCGTTGAGCCATCACAGACGTATTCATTCTTTTCTCCCGGATTATCCTTCATCGCCTGCAATCCCGAAAGAGTCGATTTACAGATACTCTCGCTCTGGCTCTTCTGAGCCATGACCGTTTTTGAAGTTGCCTTGTTTCCATCCCAGGTAACGATGGAATAGTATTCAGGAATGCCCTGGTCAGAATAATCCCTCTCGAAATACCATACTTCGTCGTCCACCTTGGCCTTGCAGCTCTTCCCGTAATTAGTCGGGTAAGTCGGCTCGGTCTTCTTGCTACTGGAAGATGACTTCGCAGAACTGGAACTCTCTACGTTCGAAGAACCGGGGTTTTCGCTACTCGAGGAATCGTCATCGCCCTCAGTGCTGCTCGAAGATTCGTCGCTAACGTCGTTCAGTTCTTTACACCAGGTCATGAATTCCCTAAAAGCGGCTTCCCGGCTTTTATCCTGTTCGGTGTTTCGCTGAATTTCAAATTCTTCCATGCCGTCACTCGTACACCAGCTCTTGAAATGGACCTTCGCTCCATAATTGTTGGTATAGGAAGTGTCTTTATCCCCGTCCAGACGGCACAGGGTTCTCGCATTGCTGCCGAAGGTATAGGTGTAGGTCGAGTCGATAGAGCCACCATCCTTGTACTGATAGTAGTGCAGTTTGTATTCATCGCCAAGCCCGAAATTGTCAGAATACGAAACATATTCCCAGACCTTGTCTTCCATCTTGAAATTGCACTCGCCAACCTTCAGGTCCTTGAACGGGTTCTCGTACTGCGGCCCGCTATTGCTACTTGAACTGGACTTGCCGTCACTCTTGCCCGAGGAACTTGACTTGCTGCCGGAAGCGGACACGCAGTTGTACCATTCTTCCTTTATCATCTTGCGCAGTTCATCCCTGGAGTAGCTTGCATACTTTTCGACGTTGAGCGTAGTCGTCAGGTTACCCTGATCATCGCAGGTGCCATTCAACCCGCCCTGCTCAAGCATGGACTTGCAGGTTGAAGCGCTCCCCATCTTCTTCTTGGAAACCACGACCGCCTTGCCGTCGCGCCACTGGATGTATTCGTCGGAGCCCTCAATGACATCAATTACCCAATCATCACCTTCGAAGGAGCAATATGCCTTTGTCCTGTCATTATCCTCGTCGCCATCTCCTGCGTCATCGCCAGAGACATCGTCGCCATTGGCGCCGGAACTGCTATCGTCGCCACAGGCGGACAGGCTGAAAGTGAGAGCAAAAGGCAGGCAGACCGCCAGGACCTTCGTGAATCCAGTGAATTTGCTACGCATTGGGACTCCTTACCCCCTACGGGGGTTTCCTTTAGTGTAACATAAATATAAGATAAAAGAAAGATGTACTCAAATGCAAGCATTCAGGCGCGTATTCCAGGTTGGAATAGAAAATCGGCGCGGATACAATAACATATATATATGTATCGAGAAATCCCTGCCCCGTTCCGGCACCCGCAGTCCAAAATTCCGATTCGATGAACTAAATTTTGCCCGAAAAATGATCTTTACAGTGCTCACATACCTGGTAATCGGCCTTCTAGCCATCTTCGGGCTATTCTATTTAGGCCTCGAGGTGCGGTTCTACCGCGCTCTGGGGATTGTGCGCGAAGGGCAGTCCGACGTAGAGCCAAAGCCGGACGTGAGCATCCTGATAGCCGCCCGCAACGAGTCGGCAGGCATCCGGGCCACCCTCGATTCAGTACTCGCCCAGGACTACGCCGGCAAGTGGGAAGTCTGGGTCGCCGATGACCGCAGCGACGATGACACCCCGAAAATCCTCGCGGAGTACGCCGCCAAGAACCCCCGCCTGCACGTCTTGACCATCCGGGAGATTCCCGAGGGAATCAGCCCCAAGAAGCACGCCTTAAGCCAGCTCATCGACGCCTGCGATGGCGAAATACTGTGCCTTACCGACGCCGACTGCATCGTTAAGCCCACCTGGGTCTCGGGAATCGTGCGCGAGTTCGAACCGGGAATCGAGCTTGTGGCCGGGCATTCGTACATCCCGACCGAACCCGGCAAGTCGAAGGTCATCGTGTGCATGCAGGCGGTTGAGACGCTCATCTACCGCGTGGCGGGTACCGCAGGCCTCGCCATGCACCTGCCGCTTACCAGCACCGGCAACAACCTCGCCTACCGCAAGAGCTTTTTCAAGAGCGTTCACGGGTTCGATAACGTGCTCAAGATCCAGAGCGGCGACGACGACCTTTTGATGCAGAAACTCGCCGCGGACCGCCCCTGGGCCATGCGCTACTGCATCGCCGAATCGACATTCGTGACCACAAGCGGCAAGGAAACCCTCCACGAACTTTGGGAACAGCGCAAGCGATGGGCATCAAAGACCATCTACTACACGCCGAAAATCGTGTTCGTGCTCAGCATGGTGTTCCTGTTCCTCGTAATGCAGTGCGTAACGGCGGTACTCGCGCCGTTCAGTTTCGAGATTCTAATCGCGGCACTTGTGGCCTTCGTGGCCAAGTGTATCGGCGACCTGGTATTAATACTCCGCGGGCTTAGGGTATTCCAGCAGGAGCACCTGCTAAAGTGGTGCATCCCTGTGGAATTCATCCACGCCCCCTTTACCGTACTGGCCGTACTCTTCGGCCTGTTCGGGCGTTTTAAATGGAAATAAGCAATGGCAACGACTAAGAAAACGACTGAAAAGACTGCGGCAAAGACCGCGACCAAGACCACAACGAAGAAGGCGGCAGCCGGCGAGGGCGTAACGCTCATCATCGCAGAAAAACCGAGCGTCGCAGCCGACCTCGTAAAGGTACTCGGTGCAAAGTCGTTCAAGAAGAATAACGGATACTACGAAAGCGACACGACCATCGTGAGCCACGCCATCGGTCACCTGGTGACCATCGCCGACCCGAAGGATATCGACGAGCGCTACAAGGCTTGGGACATGAAGACGCTCCCGATGCTCCCCGAGAAGTTCCCGCTCGTCGCCACCCCCTCCACCAAGTCGCAGCTTTCCATCGTAGGCAAGCTTATCAAGCGCAAGGACGTGACGACCATCGTGAACGCATGCGATGCGGGCCGCGAAGGTGAACTGATTTTCTTCTATATCCTCGACTACGTGCTCAAGGGCAAGTTCACGGGCAAGACCATCAAGCGCCTGTGGATGCAGAGCATGACGCCTACCGCCATCAAGGACGCCTTTGAACACCTGCGTACCGCCGAGGAAATGGAAAACCTGAAAAACGCCGCCCTCTGCCGCAGCGAGGCCGACTGGCTCGTGGGCATGAACGGTAGCCGCGGGCTCACCGCCTACAACAGCAGCATGGGCGGGTTCCAGATTACGCCCTGCGGACGCGTGCAGACCCCGACACTCGCCATCATCGTGAAGCGCGAGGAAGAACGTCAGCAGTTCAAGCCCGAAAAGTTCTGGACCGTGGAAGCCGATTTTGACAACGGCGGGAACGCCTACTTGGGCAAGTGGTTTACCGCCTCGAAGGAAGAAGGCAAGGACCGCGTCAAGCAGATTTTTGACGAGAAGAAGGCGAACGAGATTCTCGCGAAGTGCAAGGGCAAACCCGGCAAGATCGAGGAGACGACCGCGCCCTCCCAGCAGAAGTGCGGTCAGCTCTACGACCTGACCACACTCCAGCGCGAGGCGAACAACCGCTTCGGCTTCAGCGCCAAGACGACCCTTTCGATTGCGCAGGCCCTGTACGAAAAGCACAAGGCCACGACCTACCCGCGTACCGATAGCCGCTGCCTGCCCGAAGACTACGTTGCCCCCGTGAAGGCAACCCTCGGAAAGATTACGGGCCCGCTCGCCAAGTTTGCGCAGGAAGCCCTCGACAAGAACTACGTAAAGCGCACCCCGAAGGTTTTCGACAACACGAAGATTTCGGACCACTTCGCCATTATCCCCACGGGAGTCGCCCCGAAGGGACTCTCCGAGGCCGAAGAAAAAATCTACACGATGGTGTGCCAGAGGTTTATCGCGGTATTCTTCCCGCCTGCACAGTACCTGGGTACCACCCGCATCACGACCATCGAAGGCGAGACCTTCATTACCGAAGGCAAGATTCTCGTGGACCCGGGTTTCAAGGCGGTCTACGGCAAGGATAGCGACGAGGAATCGAACATCCCGAAGCTCAAGGGCGACTCAGCCAAGACGCTCGACATCCGCGCCGAGGAAGACTTCACCAAGCCGCCCGCGCACTACACGGAAAGCACCCTGCTTTCCATGATGGAGAGCGCGGGCAAGCTCGTCGAGGACGACGAGCTGCGCGACGCCATGAAGGAGCGCGGGCTTGGTACGCCTGCGACACGTGCCGCCATTATCGAAAAGCTCGTAAGCGACAAGTACGTCGTGCGTGACGGCAAGGAAATGATCCCGACGGCGAAGGCTTTCGACCTCATCAAGGTGCTCTCGGCCATGAACTGCGACGCCCTCACGAGCCCCGAACTCACCGGCGAGTGGGAATACAAGATGGACCTCATCTCCAAGGGCAAGGAATCCCGCGAGAACTTCATGAAGGGCATCGTCGACATGACGAAGGCCATGGTGAAAAACATCAAGGGTTTCAAGGAAGAGAATACCACCGGCGAGGCGAAGTTCAGCCCGGTAAACGGCAAGAAGGTGTTCGAGACCGTTAGCCGCTACACTACCGAAGACGGCATCGTCATCCGCAAGATGATTGGCGGCAAGCACCTCTCCGATGATGAAATCGTGGAACTCCTCACCAAGCGTAAGATTGGCCCGCTGACCGGCTTCCGCAGCAAGCGCGGCGCAGAATTCTCCGCCGTGCTCACCATCAACGACCAGAACAAGATCGAGTTCGTGTTCGAGGAGAAGCCCGAAGAAATCGAAATCGGCGAGAAGGTCGGGGAGTCCCCCATCGACGGCACCAACGTGTTCGAGACGCTCACCGGCTACGTAAGCCAGAGCTACATCGACAAGCAGCCCTCAGGCCTCAACTTGCCCAAGGTGCTCCTCGGCAAGGAAATCCCGCTCGAAGAAATCAAGAACCTGCTTGCCGGCAAGAAGACAGCCCTCATCAAGGGTTTCCGCAGCAACAAGACCAAGCGCCTGTTCGACGCCTTCCTCACGCTCGAGAAGGGCAAGCTCAAGTTCGACTTCCCGCCGCGCGAATTCAAGCCGCGCCGCTTCTTCAAGAAGCCCGCCGCCAAGAGCGAAGGGTAAGCTTTCGAGGCCGACATGCGCTTGCGGATCCTGGCATTCGTCCTGTTCATCGCGCTCGCCTGTTCGATCGTAGCGGCGGCACCCTCGAACCAGGCGCCAGGATCAAAGCCCATGGGCACGAAAGTCTCGCGCTTCAACAACCCCTACAAGCTTCCCAGCGAGCTTTTCGACCTCTGGAATTCGCTCACGCTCGATGAAAAAATCGGGCAGATGATCATAGTCTACATGGCACCGCCGAACTTCACCGTCGAAAACAACTTCGGCGGGATTCTCGTGATGAAGCCGCACCTTTCGAACCTGAACCTTTTCCAGAAGAACCTCGAAAAGATTTCTTCGCGTATCAAGGTCCCGATGCTCGTCACCATCGACCAGGAAGGCGGCAGCGTAAACCGCATCAGCAACATCGACCACAAGTGGAACAAGACTCCGGGCGCAAAGGAAATGCGCGACATGGAACCTGCGGCAATCGAGAAGGTCGCAAGCAATATCGGCAAGACCCTCCACGATGCTGGCTTCAACCTCAACCTCGCCCCGACTCTCGACCCCGCATTCGACATCCACGGCAAGGAGACTTTCATGGAGCACTGGGGGCGTTCCTGGAACGGCATCGAAAGCGCAGAAAAGGCACGCGCCTTCGTACGTGGAATGAAGGCCAGTGGCATTGCAAGCGCCTCCAAGCACTTCCCCGGCTACGACAGCGAACAGAACAGCGACTTGCAGATGGCAGAAAGCGACGCACCCGAATCGACAATCCGCGAATATGCAAAGTTCTTCAAGGCGCTTACGCCGGATGTCCCTATCGTCATGATGAGCAGCGTCCGCTACACCAAGATTTCCAAGGCACCCGCCGTATTCGAGAAGCGGCTCGTAAAGATGGCGCACGACCTCGATGACGACATCGTGGTGCTTACCGACGACCTGTGGGGAAAGACACTGCGCGGCTGGATCAGCGGCGCGGATGCACCTCTCCAGGATCCCTACCCCGCCTCCGAGTTCAAGAAAGTCGTGATGGCCGCACTCGACGCCGGCAACGACATGTTCATTATCACCTACCCGGCGAAGGCCATCGACATGAAAAAGACGCTGACCGAACTCGCGATACAGAACAAGGATTACCTCGTACGGATCGAGAAATCCATCGCGCGCATCCTCAAGATGAAATACAGGGCCGGAATCATCAAATAGAGTTCCGGTCGGTCACCTTCGCCTTTTTCGCCTTCGTGAGGTTCTTCACCTCTTTCAAAATCTTTTCGGGGCCGACCTTGCCCATCGCCAGCTTCAGTATCTCGGCGCATGCAACCGTATCGGACATCGCGCGGTGATGGTTGAAATCCGGCAGTCCCAGCGACTGGGTAAGCTTATGCAGGCTGTAGCTCGGAAGCCCCGGGAAAAAGCGGCGTGAAATCTTTACGGTGCAAAGCCGCGGCGGGTCGAAGCTGATGCAGCAGCGTTTCATCTCCGTACGGACAATCTTGCTGTCGAACATTACGTTGTGCGCCACGAAAATGCGGTCAGAAAGGAGTTCCGCCACCTCTTCGGCAATCTTCGAGAACTGCGGCGCTCCGCTTACCATCTCGTCGGTAATGCCCGTAAGGTTCTGCACGAAGGGCGTAATGGGAACGCCAGGATCTACAAGGCTATGGAACTCGCCCACCTGTTCGGTACCGTCGAGCAAGACAATCCCGATTTCGGTAATGCGGTTCAAGTCGCCTGCGCCGCCGGTCGTTTCCACATCCACGACGGCGAATTTAAGCAAGTCCGATTGCGGCATGGGCATCAATGAATCGGGATATCGATATCGAGCGTGGCATGGTTCCTGCGGTCCTCGACCTTCGCCTGCATGACCTTGGATTTCGGACGCCCGTAGACGGGCACAACCAGCAAGTTCGACACTCCGGCATCCTCGCTCGCAGTCGCTTCGGAATCGCGTACCGTCTTCGTGAAAATAGGCTTCTTGCCGCCATCGTACAGCGAATAAGTCAGTTCGCGAGTCATCCCGGGCTTGATCTGCTTTGTGGGCACTTGGAAGTACACGAAGCCGCCCTTCGGCACCTTGCGGAGGCTATCGCGAATTTCCTCTTCCGTCGCGAAATCGGCTTCCATCGCCATGCGCACGTTCTTCTTCACCTTGTCCGGACTCTCGTACAGCACCGAAATCTCGAAACGGGCGTCCTTCGGCACGGCGGATTCGCGCACGTCCCTGACATTCGCGTTGTTCTGGTAGTATTCCCAACGGCCGTTGTCGTGAAGGATGACCGTCGAACCGTTAGATGTCGTGGCGACAATATCTTCGGCAATGGCGAAAGAAGCGCAGGCCGCCAAGGCAACAACGGCAAGCCCGAAATAACGCATAAAATTCAGTTGCATAACCCAAAATCCTGTTTACGGGCGACCAAGGGGCCCGCATGTCCAGAATATATATAAATATCGAACAAAATGAAATCGAAAAGGAAAATTTCTACTATTTCCCGCATGGACGGAAAAATCCGCTTTGCGCCAAGCCCCACGGGCTACCTCCACGAAGGCCACCTGCTTTCGGCGCTCTACGTGTGGGCCGCCGCAAAAAAATGGAACCTTTCCATCCACCTGCGCATCGAGGACCACGACCAGAGCCGCGCTCGCAAGGAATACATCGAAAGCATCTACGAAGACCTCGAATGGTTCGGGTTCCGTTTCGACAGCGATAGCATACAAAGTAATCACGAATGGCTGTTCGGAGAAGCCCTCCAAAAGCTACAGGCCCGGGAGCTAGTCTACCCCTGCTACTGCAGCCGCAAGCAGCTCGAAGCGGAAAACCCCAAGAGCGAAACCGGAGAAATCATCTACCAGGGGAAATGCAGGCACGAAGCACTCCCGGCATCGATGGCCGACCAGCCACATAACCTCCGCGTCATGATTCCGGACAACGTCATCCACTGGCGCGACATGCTCCTGGGCGACTTTGACGAGAATCCGGCACGCCAATGCGGAGATTTCCCTATCCGCGACCGCGACGGACAGTGGACATACCAGTTCGCCGTCTGCGTCGACGATATCGAGGACGGAATCACCCATGTGGTTCGAGGAGAGGACATCCGCAGTTCCACCGCAAGGCAGATTGCACTCATGCGCCTGCTCGGCCGCGACACGCCTCCCCTATACCTGCACCACCCGCTCATCGTGGACAGTAGCGGCAAGAAACTTTCGAAACGGGAACGCGCCCACAGCCTTCGCCAGGACCGCGATGCCGGCACCTCGGCAGAGGAACTGCTGGGCCGGGTATGCTACAAGGCCACCCTCCAGGCCGAAAATGTCCCCCTCTCGCTGGAAGAGGCCATTTCCCTTGTCACGGGAAAACTGTAAATACTAAAAAACAAAAAAATAACGTATATTCTAGGCATGGCGCACAATACACCGTCATCCACCGTCATGAAAGTCCGCCAGGAGGCTGCCCTTTTTGATTCCAAGGACAGGCTGCTGCACTTTTCGACAAAGAACGAATTCCAGACCCCGCTACTGCGCGAAGCGAGCGATGCCTTCTACGAGAAATGGAAGCAGTCCTCCAGCGCAATCCCGCTAGACTCCTTTATCCCGGAATCCGCAACTTTCACCCTGCAGCAGAAGAAGCAATGCGAAACGCTTTTCAAGGCCGTCTTCAAGGAGAAGGCCGAAGACTTCGGCACTCCCGACCTCTACCTGCTAGCGGGGTTCCTCAAGTGGGACGGCAATGCGCTCGCACCGAGCCTTCTCATCCCGCTCGAACCTAGCGCCGACGGCAACTCCATCAGCCTCGCAAAAAAGTTACCCCTCGAAAACATCGTCCTCCGCGAAAGGCTTGCGGGAGTCCAGCTTCCGCGCATCGAGGACGCGACCCTCGACGGCTCGTTCAGCATCCAGCTCTATTTTTCACTTTTCGAAAAAGCCATCGCTGCCGAGCGCAACTGGAAATTCACGCGCCACGGCATCTGCCTAGCTTTCATCAACACGAGCAGGCTCCGCCTCAAGATGGCGATGGATAACCTGGGCAGCGAAAAGAAGATTGACAACAATCCCTTCCTCTCCTCGCTTTTCGGCGAAGATGGCTTCCAGGTCAGGGAGTCCGTATTCGAGGAAGCAGATTTCGACCAGCTCTACAATCCGACCGACCACCATTTCCTCTATACGACGGACTCGCACACGACCAAGGTGACCATCGACGCGCTCGACGAGAACGCGCACGGGTACGCCATACAGGCGCTTCCCGGCACGCAGAAGACCAAGGTCGCGGCAAACATCGTCGCCGAGACTCTCTCGAAAGGACAGAGCACGCTGGTCGTCACGCGCCGCGCCATCTCCAGGCAGACTTTCGCCCAGGCATGGAAATCCGACTTCCGCTCCTACAGCGGACGCCCACGCGAAGAAGTCGCCGCCGAAATCAACAAGACGCGCCAGTTCTTCATCAACTACTACAAGGCTGTCAACGGGAAGTCTCCCTCCAACAGCACAGGGCTGACCGACATCCTGCAGTTCTTCGCGCAGGCGCCAAAGCCCAAGGCCAAGTTCGCCGAGACCATCTTCCAGGAATCGAACGCGCTTCCCTTCAAGGAGCTCAACCAGCTGCTCCAGCTGCTGCAACAGATTACCGACCTCTACTTCAACAAAGGCGGAATCGCAGCCCGCAAGCTCCTCGAGAACATCAAGGCCGAAAACATAACCGACCAGACAAAGGCCGAAATCGAGAAGACCATCGATGACGCCATCCAGAAGGTGGAGGCTCTCAAGCCGCTTATCGACCTGTTCAAGGAAGAAGAGTTTTTCCCCACGGGCATCTACCTGCCCGCACTTTCCGAAATCATCTCGCTCATCCACAAGAACTTCGACGAGAGCACTCCCGAATTCGAAGGCTGGGACCTCTGTTCCAACAGCTGGAGCGCTTACCAGGATTCCCTCAAGGAACTGCCCGAAGCAGGCGACAAGTGGGTGCGCTACCGTAGGCAGACCTCCGACATCTACACAGACGATGCCGTAGACGAGAACATCCTCGCCGCACGCGATGATTTCGCCGAAAGCCTCAAGGTGACACTCAAGGGACTTTCCGACCGTTACCGCAATTCCCGCAAGCGACTCATGAAGGTGCTCAAGCATCCGAAGGAAGTCTCTTCCGACGCACACCTGCTCGACCTCGTCGACACTCTCCTGGAACTGCAAGAAAACAAGCGCGCCTACAAAGATACCGCCGTTCTCGGCAACCACCTGCTGGGCCGCGACTGGCTTTACGAGAAGTCGAACTGGGTCAGCCTGAACAAGAAGATCAATTACATCTACGACTTCCGCGAGAAGCACGAGAAGAGTCCGCAATTCAACCTGATGCTCACGATTCTCGAGCACTGGCACCAGATCAAGCCGCTGCTTCCGCAATTCAACGAATTCGACAAGGCCGTGCAGGAACTGCTCACGGACACGCGTATGCTGTCCAAGGAACTTGCGCTCGAGATTCCGCTCGAAGGCCTCGACCTCGACAAGTGTCTCGAACAGATCAACCTCTGGAAAGAAAACTGGAGCGTCCTCGATACGCACCTCCAGCTTGCCACGCTGTTCCGCGAAGTTGAGAAGACCGGCTGCAAGACGTTGCTGCGCTACGTCCAGAACCCGGCATCCGTCAATAGCGAACTGCCCCTGGCAACCGCTTACTACTGGGCCGGCACTCAGGTGCAGCGCGTAAACAAGGAGTTCCCCGAGATATTCTCCTGCACGCCGAAGCTCCATTCGCAGCTCGGAAAAAAATACCGCGTGCTGCTCGATGAGTTCTGCAATGCGAACTTCCGCGAGGCGCATGCCGCCGCAACCGAGAAGCTTTCGATGCTGAGCATCGAGGATGCTCTCGCCTGCGAAAAGAAATTCGACACCATCGTACTCCTGGATGCAGACTGCATCTCCGTGGCCGAGTCCATCCCGCTTTCGCTGATGGCCTCCAAGGTGGTTCTCATCGGCAACCCGCACTCCCCGGCCATCGAACCGCAGCCCTTCGACGCTTACCTCGACACCGAACCCGTGCACACGGCGTTCTTCCAGGAAAGCATCATGACCGCCTCGCTGCGCCGTGGCATCCCCACCCGCGAGCTCTGGTTCTCGGACAGCTATTCAGACGTATCCCTCGTAGAATTCGCCAACGAGCGCATCTACAACCACGGCATCCGGCAGTTGCCGATTCCGACCCGCGATTCGGGCAAGCGCGACTCCATCCAGATTGTTACGGACAAAGTCATGGACATCGCGAAAGCCGCCCTGCATCACGCAGAGAAGCATCCGGGACAGACGCTCGGGATTATCGCATTCCACCAAATTACCTGCCACGAGATCGAATCGACCATCAAGGCGCTCCTTACCAAGGATTCCCCCTGCGCAAGGTTCTTTGCGAACAGGGACGCGGCAACCGGATTCTACATCAAGACTCCCGAAAGGGCCTCCGAAAAATACCGCGATGTCGTATTCGTTTGCGCCGAACCCGATGCCATGGACAAGACCATCGGCGAAAGCAAGATTGCAATCTGCTCGACGCTCGCGCGCCACAAGCTTAAAATATACATGACCGAAGCCGACAGGCAGAAGATGGCATCCGCAAAGTCCGCCACGCTGCGCGACTGGATGTCGCACCTGCAACGCAAGGCGCCGCCCTCCGACTTCGACACCAAGCCCGCAGACTCCGCGCTCCGCGCACAGGTCATCGCGCTCCTCCAGAACGAGGGCATCAACGTCCTGCCGAGTTTCGCCGCAGGCGGCATCCCCGTCGGCCCCGTAGTCGTCGACGCCAACAACCCCAAGAGGTTCCTTGCCGTCATCGAAGACGACTGCACCACGGAAAGGTTCCGCGAATCCATCGAAGACCGCGAATACGTGCGCCCCGTGCTACTGCGTCAGCTAGGCTGGAAGGTCATCAACCTTTGGACTCCCTTCTGGTATATCTCCTACGCCGACGAATCGAGCCACATCATCACGACCATCGCCATCGAACAGAGCGTCGCCCCTCCTCCACCCGAGGAATCCGAAACCGACGCGGAAGCTGTCGAAAGCAACGCGGCCGCAACCGAGGTCCAGACCGTTCCGTACCAGGTCGTCCATCCGAAAATCGAAGGGACGGCCCACGACAAACCTATCGTGGAGCTATCCGCGCTTTCGCTCATCGTGCAGCTGAAGTTCTATGTCGACCACGAAGCTCCCATCCACGAAGACGTACTGCTTTCGCGTCTGCTGGAACTTCACCACGTCGACCGTGCGGGGCCGATGATCCTCCAGGCGTTGAACGATGCCATCAAACAGGGTTTCCAGCGTCACAAGTTCATCAAGACGGGCAAGTTCTTCTACTCCACGAAGAACCCTCCCGTGTTGCTCCGAGACAGGAGCATGCGCCCGCAAAACGAGCGCAAGTTCATCTATGTCTCTCCCGAAGAACGCGCCCTGCTACCCGCCTCCATGGACGAGTTCGCACAAAAACAGGCACTCGGCCTCCTAGAGTAGGGGCCTCCGCCTCGATTACAAAAACCTGAAAGCTACTTCAGCTTGATTACAAGCGCGTTGATGTTGTAGATGGATAGCTCGCGGGCCTTGTCCTCGGCAGCCTTCCTCGAAGTCCATCCGCCGCCGCGAAGCTTGTAGAACGGAGCATCGAACACCACCTGGATGTTGTAGCCCGTCGATGCGGAAATCTGAGCCTTGCGGCGCTGGGCTGCGTCGAAGTCACCGACGGCCTCGAACTGCAAGACGTAATAGCCGTTTCCCTTGGATTCCTTGGACGAAGATCCCTTGCTAATGGCGGCAGCCGATATGTCTGTCGTATCCCTCAGGGAAGAACTCAGTTCGGGCTTATATTCCTTGCCACGGAACAGGGTATCGATATCCGTAGGGTCGCCGGCCCATGCAATCGAGGCTAGGGCACAAAAAAGGAAGCATAGGGCTATTTTTCGCATGGCACAAATGTAGAAAAAAAGAACCCCGCCCGAAGGCGGGGAAAATCATTTTAGCTGAGACTGGAATCGTTATTTCACGACACCCGTGCCACGCTTCACGCCCCAGACCTCGGTCTTTTCCTTCTTGGCCTTGGTTCCCACGGAGCCAAGCTTCACGAAGGAGGTGTACTTGGTGATGTAGGCGCCGGTACCCACCAGGCGGTGGTTATCCGACAGCATGTTCCAAGCGACGAAGAAGTTGCGCGGGTTCTTCACGCAGTCTCCCGGCATGTTCTGGGTAGGATCGGCGGAGAAGAACGGATCGTCACAGTAAATCTTTCCACCCTGGTGAGCAACGAACGCACCGAGGTTAGTGTAGTAATCGACTTCGTAGAAGAAGTAGATGTCATGCGGGTTGTTCTGGTAGACCTTCGTGAACGACGTGTCGGAACCGATGATGGAACCCATGTCGGACTGAACGAAGTGACCCAGCGTACCCGGATGCGCAGTCTTGATATCTTCCAAGTTTTCGCTCGTCTTGACCGGGAACACCTCGCCCACGGGAGTACTCTCGTCGACACGAGACGGATCCGCAATCTGGTACGGAATCGTGTTCACGTCAATCTTCGCATCACCCACGACCTGCACCCACGGAGACGGCAGACGGTCCGTAGAGTTGTAGTTCGTCGGGGAGTTCCAGTGCCAGGTAGCATCGTCTGCAGACCTGAGCGTGTCGGCTCCAGGAGCGGCACCGTTCGAAGAGTCTGTCCACACGAACGTATCGGCACGGAAGCGGATGTAGTCACCCACGTGCGGAGTCGGCTTCTGGGCATCCGCGTTGTAGTAGCGGACCGTCAGCGTATCCTTCTTGTCCTGCGGCTTGTTCTGGGATTCCACATGGATGTAACGGGCAGATTCGCTCGTAATGTCGATTGCCGAGTTCAGGTAGTAGCTGAACGCGGTCGTACCCACAGAAGGATCGACAATCACGGGTTCAGACACAACGACCTTCACCTGGTCATACACACCGCCGTCCGTTTCCGTCGAGGCGCGGGCCGAGAGGATAATCGGGGCCATACGGTCGGTAAGGTGCTGTTCGAAGAACGACTTCACGACTTCGCCCTTCCACTTGTATGTCGTAAACGAAGCAATCTTGTTGTCATCCTTGACAAGCGTCTTCACATCGGTAGTGAACGGATCGTCAACCGCAAACACGAGCGTACGGCCACCGTCCGGGCTCTTGTCGAACGCAGCCTTGACTTCGGCAGCACCGAAGATCGTGGAGCAGTACATCTCGTTGTCCTTCGGGTTCGTAGAATAGCCCGAATCGAACGGATTGATCTTCTTCAGGTTGCGTTCGTCGAAGTTGAGGCACAGGAAGAACGGGATGGAGTCCGGATGAATGGCTCGGTCGTAGATAACCGCCATGGAGTCGGCCTTACCATCCAGGAAGTCCTTGGATTCGTTATAGAAGTCCTGATAGATGTTCATTTCGCCCGTGGGAGCGCCCTTCACGTCGAACATGTCGACAATGAGCGGCATCGGTGCAGGCGGCTTCATGAAGCGCAGGTTGCCGTAAGGCGCCGCAACGGCGTTGTTCTGGACGGCACCCACGAGGATGGTCGCAGCAGGCAGGTTCGGGTCATCGTAGACCTGGGTCGAACGGATGCGCACCAGGGCCACACCATCGACCAATCCGCTGACATTGCCGGAAATACCGCTAGATGCATCCAGAAGATCCAGCGCAAAGGTGCACTCCGTGCAGAGGGCGCCCGTAGCCGGGTTCCTCACGATGAGGTAGAGGTCCACATCGGAGTTCACCCAGTGGAAGTATTCATCGCCATCCTCGTCTACACTAGGATCCTGGTCAACGGTCGTCCATTCGAGCACCTGGCCCGTGGAATCGGTCGTCTTGGGCTTGGCAAACGAGAGCTGCGGAGCGTAGAACGTGAGGTTCGCGACCGCAGTACGCACGGAGGCAGTCACCTTCTGTTCGGCAGCCGTAAGGCCAGCGAGCGGGACTTCCACCCAAAGGGTATCGATACCGTTTTCATCAATCTTGCCGTTGTAGGGCACAGAAAGCGGAGTCTGGTCGTCCTTGTTCTTGTAGAGGATTGCACCCGCAGAAAGCGTAAGCGTGTAGGTCTGGTTCGCTGCAGAGGCAAGGTCAACAGTGCCCTGGTCATCCGGAGCGGAAACGTAAATCGGGATACGGGTACCGGCGAGGCCCATGCCTTCGAACTTCCACTTGGTCCCGGCCGGGTAGATGTTGGCATCGCCGTCGGTGTTCGGGAATTCGACATCCTGCGTCACGATATCCAGGTTACCCTTGACCTTGAACTTGTGGTAGGCCGTCTTGCCGTCCACGGTAATGGCGAGGTAGTAGGTTCCGGGAGGAAGACCGGTAATCTTTTCCTGGTTGAACTTCGGCACCTTCGGGTTCGTTAGGTCGATACCGCCATGGTTGGTAGTATAGGGAGTCAGGGCAGCACAGTCGCCACAGCCCTGCACCGGTTCCTTCTTGCGGGTAACAATCTTGAAGTCCACCTGGGTCTGGATGGAATCAGCACATCTTTCAGAACCGCCGTCTGTTCCGGCAAGCACGGAGGCACAGTCGCCACCACCGCTCGTCAACACGCAGATGTCAAGTTCAAGGTTGCCTTCGCCCAGCGGCTTGGCATCAATCGTAATACCCGTAGACTGCTTGATGTACATGTTCGTCTTGATACGCACGTTACTCATGTCGGTACGGCGGTCACAGAAGAAGATGTCGATTTCGTAGTCCGAACCCGGAACAAGCAGGTTGCCGCTAGCACCCTTCAGGGTATCCAGCTTCACGTAACCCGGAGCGGCGAGGTGAGTACCACCGAGGTCCACAGCGAGCTTGTTGTCGATAAACACCCAGATGTCATCGTCGCCACGGAACGAGAACTGCATGCCTTCGCGGAACGTGAACTTAGCATGGGATTCGAAGCAGAACATCTGGTTGTTGTTGCCCTTGATTCGGAGGTCCCAGGTCGAGTTATCATAAACGTTGGGGTGCGTACCGTCGCCGAATTCTCCCGGAGAAACAGGATAGAGGTCGATGTACGGGAGACCCGTCGTCGGTTCGATAGCGGACCAGTCGGTCACTGTACCAAGAGCCTGCTGGGCCTTCGTAGAAATATTGCTCGCGAGCGGAGTTTCGCCACCGGTACCATAGCTGACGTTCCCCAAGCCGGCTCTCGGAGTAGCAGCCTTCTTGCAGTTCGCATCGGCCTGGCATGCGGGGTCAGTCAAAAGGTCGTTCAAGATGGTGAATGCGCCGGTCGGTTCGTTATAGCTGTCGTATTCCCACAGACCATCCTTGGTGAGGCTGAAGGTAACGTCACGGCAGTGCTGGTAGTTCACTCCCGGTTTAGACTGGAACATCACATCGAATGCTTCCTGGCTCACGAAGCAGCCACTCGCCGCATTGTAGGTCGGCTTCTTTGTTGCTCCAAGAATCGGGCTGACAATACCCTGTGTCACGCCGATACAGGGGATGGTTCCCGGATAGGAGTAAGGAGCACCGGCAACGGCACATCCGTTCGTCGCCACCTGCGGGTAGGCGTCACAAGTAAAGGCGCCATGCATGCTCGCGTCGGTATCGTAAAGGATAGCAGCCAGCTTGTAGGTGCAGTTTCCTTCGAGGCCCGGGTCCGTAATAGAAATCTGGTCGACACCGCTTTCTGCAGCCAAGTCGACATCGGCAATAAAGAAGACCTTGTCGGTATTGTACTGGTTATAGATGACTTCCATCGGAATCGGGATAAGCACATCCGCTTCCCAGCCGTCCAAGCCGATAGCGTCTTCCAGGTCTTCGTCATCGTCCTTGAAGAAGATGAAGGAATCCGGAAGCGGTTCGTCCATCCACACGGTGTAGTACCATCCGCACATGCCCGGAGCGACCTTGAACGGCTTGCGGCTTGCATAGGTGCCATCGCCCGACCACATCGGGACAGTCGCCTTCCATTCCGCTTCATCCGGAACGAGCACATACATGTACTTGATATTCGGTTCGGTATAGGAAACCAAGGTCTTGCCCGCCTGCTTCGGGTTTTCCATGACCCAGACGTCCGTCGTGCCCTTGGTGCTCGGGCATGCGATATCGCGGGAGTTCTTCGGGATGTTCGGGTCGTAAGCAGAATGGCCATTCCATACGGCAGCAAGGATATAGTCCAGCGGGTTGGACGACGAATTCGCCAAGCCGAAGGCAGTTTCCTGGGCTTCGCCAAGAGCGTTCGACAGGTCGTAATCGTAATAACCCGTCGCAGCATTCTTGTTGGCCGCGGTAACCAAGGCTGCCTTATTATTCATCGTCACATAGAAAGAGGCTGGCCATTCGTCGGGCTTCTTGAAATGGAGCGTACCCGTACATGCGGCTGCGGCACTCTGCACGCCAACCAAGAGCATGCATGCACCCAAAACCCACTTCCACAGGGAGATCTTCATGTTTTTCATCGTTTTTGTTTCCATCAATGGTTTTCCTTCCAACTAAGCATACCAAAAAGACCGGCCTTTTTAATATGCCACACCGACCTCAAATTTATTCTTTTCTAGCCAAAAAAGCCAACTCTTTTTTTATTTTTTGTTAAAATTACGTTTACTTCAGTAAAAATTCGGGTTGTTAACAAAAGAAAGTGCAAATTATCACAAAAAAAAATCAATAATTTGTAACCGAAATTTTACATCCCTCGTTTTTAACTTTTCTATTTTTACCTAAAACCGGAGTTCTTATGCAGGATTTGGACCAGACCATCGTGACCCCAGGCAAGACCATCAAGTTCGAAAGGCTCGAGCTGAGGCCCCACCTGATCGTTCTCTACCCGCAGGAACAGTTCCGGCAAATCGCCATCGAGAAGGGTACGACCGTCCTCGGCCGCGGCCAGGATGCCGACGTGCGCCTCGACGACGAACTCGTGAGCCGCAAGCACTGCGCCATCGACTTCGACGGGGTCCACGTGACGGTCCGCGACCTCGGATCCACCAACGGTACCTTCGTGGACGGCCAGCCCGTGCAGATCGCGGAACTCGATTCCGAGAAGCGCCTGCAGCTCGGCAAGATGGTATTGAAGGTGGAATTCAAGGACAAGAGCGAGGAAGCCTTCGACCGCGCCCTCTACGAGGCGGCCACCATGGACCCGCTCACCAAGATCAGCAACCGCCGCAACTTCATGGACAGGAGCCTCGGCGAACTCGCGCTCGCCCGCCGCAGCGGGGAATACGTGCACACCATCATGGTGGACGCGGACCACTTCAAGCGCGTGAACGACACCTGGGGCCACCAGTGCGGCGACATGGTGCTCAAGGAAATCGCACGGATCCTCAAGGAGGAGAAGCGCGAATCCGACCTGCTCGCCCGCTACGGCGGCGAGGAATTTTTGCTGCTGCTTGCCAACATCAGCCCCGAGGATGCCCAGAAGAGCGCCGAGAGGCTCCGTAAGGCCGTGGAACGCCACCGCTTCTCGTGGAAGGATACCGTCATCCCGGTGACCATCTCGCTCGGGCTCTGCTCCAAGCAGGGCGAGGAGATTCCGCAGATCGAGGCGATGATCGCCCAGTGCGACAAGATGCTCTACGTGGCCAAGGAAGGCGGCAGGAACAGGGTGGCTTTTTAGGCCCAAATTACTATATTTGGCGCCGAAATGACGAAAGTGTATTCCGAGCGCCTCAATTCATTCGGCACCGCGAGCATCCCGAAACTGGTATTGCAGTTCTCGGTCCCCTCCATCATCAGCATGCTGGTGAACGCACTATATAATATAGTGGACCGCCTTTACGTGGGTCAGGGAGTCGGGAGCCTCGGCATCGCGGGAATCACGCTCTGCTTCCCCATCACGCTCTTCATCATGGCCATGTCGATGATGATCGGCGTGGGCGGCAACACGCTTTTCGCCATCCGCCTCGGGCAAAAGAAGTATATCCAGGCAAGCATTATCCTGAACAACTCGTTCTCGCTCTTGTTGCTGATGGCCGTCACCACGTTCACGCTCGGCGAAATCTTCATGGAGCCGTTGCTCAAGCTTTTCGGCGCCAGCGACCAGACGCTCCCCGTCGCAAGCAGCTACATGCGCATCTTGCTGTGCGGCGCCGTGTTCCAGACGGTCGCCCCGGGCATGAACCATTTCATCCGTTCGATGGGTCACCCCAAGACAGCCATGTTCCGCGAGGTCATCGGCGCCGTCACGAACATCATTCTCGACTATCTGTTCATCATGAAGTTCCACTGGGGCATCGAGGGTGCCGCATGGGCGACC
>JAEEGK010002174.1_pt1 | contig 48991 bp, 27 predicted proteins | sample 8958771 | NCBI WGS metagenome assembly JAEEGK01 (sample SAMN16246547, study PRJNA631951) | gut metagenome | biome: gut microbiome; feature: rumen; material: SC-attached | host: Bos | place: Iran: Karaj | collected 2018-10 | reverse complement strand
ATCCCTTCGATGTCCCCCACACTATGCTCTCCGTCTGGATCTCCATTCACTGACATTTCTTCAGATAAAACAAAAGAAGAAAAAGAAAAATAAAAATAAAAAAAACAAAAATATTATAAATAATAATATTATTAACTCTGAAGAAAAAAAAATAATTGAAAATAAAAATTATTCTCAAAAAGAAGAAGAAAAAATTAAAGATTTCGAAGTTATATATAATGAATTTAAAAATGATATTAATCATAATTCTTTAAATTATAATAATTCTCAAAAAATAAAACCAAAATTAACAACTCAATTTTTAATTCAATTATATACTAAAAAATAATAAAAATAAACAATTTATAATTATATTTATTGTTAATCATTTATTTATTATTCATAAATTAGAAACAATTTTTATTATTAATTAAATTTAGATAATTATAAATCTTCTTTTTATTTTCCTTTGTTTTTAATTTATTTCTCTTAACTTTTTAATTTTAATTTTTTTTATTTTTCAAAAAATAATTATTTCTACTTTTTATTTATAATAAAAGATATATAAAAAATATTATAATTAATTTATCTAACTTTTAATTATTTTAAATTATTTCATCATTTGAAAAAATTTGTTCATTATCATTATTATCATTTGAAAATAAAATTTTATTATTATTTATTAAATTTAAATTTTCATCTTTATTTATATTTATTAAAGCAGCATTTAAAATACTTTCTTCAGAATTATATTTCAAAGTTTCATTTTTTAATATATTTAAATTTTGTTTAATAGAATTTAATTTATTTTTATCATCAATACTTAACTCATTCTTTTCTAAAGCATTTAATTTATTTATTTTATGTATAATTTTTTCTTTTTCCTTTTTCATACTTTCAATTTCATCATTAATATTATCAATATCTTCTTTATAATGTTTAACAGAATTTTGTGTTAATTTCAATTTAGATAAATTACTTTTATTTTCTTCATTATTTCCTAAAGAACTTTCAATTGTATTAATTTTTTTTAATTCTTTCTCAATTTCTTCATTATAATTATTAATTCCTTCAATAAAATAAGAATAATCATTATCAAAATTAATATTAAAATTATATAATTTCCTAACAATACTTTTTTCATTATCATTCAAATTATTATTATTACTAATATTATTATTATTATTATAACTTTCACTTTGTTCAAAGATTTCAGGAGCTTCAGGAATTTCTAAAATATTTTCAACTCTTTTAAATTCTTTATTCCATTCATTTTGTTCAATTCCACTCATTAATATATTATTTTTAATATTATTAACATTATTATAATTTTCATCTTCATTAACAGAAATTTCAGTAGCTGCAGTATTAACATCATCATTATTAGAATAAGAATTAAATCTCTTAATACCTATTCCTTGGAAAAATTTAGTTTTTGTTGAAGTTATATTATTTTTAAATCCACCTCCAAAATTAATTCCTGTTTTTGGTTTAAAACCAAAATTTGTTCCTATATTTTCTTCAAGAACTATATCATCATATCCTTTTATTTCTTCTATTTTTTGTTTTCCTTCTTTAAATTTTGGCTTTTTAAATATATAATTTTGCTTTATTAAATATTTATCACATAATTGAGTTAAAACTAAACATACTCCATCACCGTATCCGTATTTAAATTTAGAATTTAATAATACTTTCACATCTATTGATTTTAAATCTTCTATTAATTCATTCATTTGTTGTTCATGTGATTTTTTCTTATCATATTTCTTTATTTTTATCTCGAATTCTTTAATAATATTTAAATTCACATTCTGTTTTATTAAAGCCATTAACCAATTACTCAAATCATAAAAATAAGAAAATTGAACAGGATAACTTTCATTAAGTGAATTATTTTCATTGTTATAATCATAACCATAAATATTAATAGCAAAATAATATTTATTAATAATATCTTTATTAAATTTCTTACAAAAATTATCTTCATAATTAAGAAGTCTTAATTTTTCATTAATATCATCCATAATAATAAAAGGATCAAATCTTGGTTTTTCTTCAACTTTACTTAAATAGTCATTACAAATCTTAATTACTTCCTTTAAATCTAATCTTTCATTAGGATTAATTTTAATAAGTCCATTAACAATAATTTTAGCAGTTTTATATTTAGGATGATCAATATCTTTATATTGTCCTAAAGTAATAACTTTAAAAAGATCCATAACAGAAATTTTTTCATTAGTTTGAAAAGGAGATCTCAAAGTAACTAATTCATAAACAACACAACCTAAACTCCAATTATCACTTTTAAAATCATAACCTTTATTATTAATAACTTCAGGTGCCATATATAAAGGAGTTCCAACACGAGAAAACGCTTTTATAGTTTCTTTACTTAATGATCTTCCCAAACCTAAATCACCTAATTTAAAAGTACCATCACTAAATATTAATATATTTGCAGGTTTTAAATCTCTATGAATTACTCTTTGTTCATGCATATGTTGAAGTGCACTTGCTATTTCTCTTGTATATTCTATTATATGTGCTTCATCTATTTCATCTCCTTCTTGTTTAAATTTTTTTATCAGTTTCTTAACATCACCTTTATCTGCCCATTCTATTGCTATAAATAATTCGTTATTTGAAATAAAGGAATCAAAATATTTAACTATGTTAGGATGAGATACTTTTTTAAGTAAATCTACTTCTTGAAGACATTTTTGTACTGTTTCTTTATCCATTATATCATATATTTTTATTATTTTTAATGCTACTAATTTATTATCCTCTTTACGCTCTGCTTGGTATACATCACTAAATTTTCCTTTTCCTAAAAATTTTATTATTTTGTAACCCTCAATTATTGTTCCGTTTAGAACTGGCTTTGATTCCATTTTTTTTTATTTTTTTTTAAAGGATGGTTATTTGATTTTTTTTATTAAATAATTTAAACTGATTTAAAATCATTTGTTTTTTTTTTGAGATATATTTTTCATTTTATATATATATATATATTATACACCTTATTTATTAATTTGATTTTTAATATATGGAAAATCAAATTAAAATTTATATATAATGAACTAAAGTGTTTAAAATTATATAAAACAAACATAGCAACAGAAGTAGTTATTGATTTATATAATAAAAAGCATTAACAATTAAATTATTGTATTTTAAGCATTAATTCTTTAAAATCATCAAAATTAATTTTTCCATCTCTATCTTTATCTACTTCCTTAATAGTACTTTTAAAGATAGAAATAAGAGTAGGATTACTTTTTTTAATAAAAAAAGCAGCCATGATTTTTTCGAGGGACAAAAAGCCAGTATTATCTTTATCAAGAAATTTAAACGCATATTTTAAATGATCATTATTTAAAGCAGTACTTTTATCAATACAAGCTCTTAAAAATTCTTCATATTCAATATAACCATTATTATCACCATCTAACATTAAAAATATATCATCAATAACTTTATCAACATCATTTTTATCTTTAAATTTATATAATCCTTTTATTAATTCTGGTTTTGTTAATTTACAATTACCACTTTCATTAAAATATCTAAATAATTTAAGTATTAGATTAGTTTCTTTATCATGTTTAATATTATGACAAATAAAAGCTAAAACTAATTGTTGAAATTTACTTTGAAATTTATAATTAAGTAAATTATCTAAATAAGCTTTAATATCACAAACAGAGAAATTTTCATAAAGAGCTCTTCCATTAAATTTAACAAAAAAAGGATGATTCAAAGCTTGATAAGCAGATAATCTTTTATTAATATTTCTTTGAAGAAGAGAAAAAACTAAATCTTGAACTTCTTTAGATTTACTAATTAATTTAGGATGTTTATTATTATAATTTCCAATTTTAATACTTTCTATAATTTCTTCATCATCTTTTCCATCAAAAGGAGCTCTTCCAACAATTAACATATATAATATAACTCCAACACTCCAAGTATCGCATTTCTCATTATATTTTTGTTTTAAAACTTCAGGTGCTATATAATAAGAGCTTCCAACAACTGCTTTTTCATTTTTATTTTTTTTAAATATTTTAGCTGTTCCAAAATCTATTATTTTAATCCAAAAATATTCTTCTTTTGTTTTTAAATCTTTTTCTATATCACTTATCATTATATTTTCTAATTTTAAATCTCTATGTAAAATATGATTATCATGTAAATAATATAATCCTGAGAAAACTTGATAAAATAAAACAGCTAATTGCCTTTCAGAATAAGTATTTTTAATATAACTATATAATTCTCCTTTTTTACAATATTCAGTAACAATAAAAAAATCATTTTTAGTATTATAAAATTCATATATTTTAACAATATTAGGATGATCTAATTTTTTTAAAATATCAATTTCATTTTTAATTTCTAAATCATCTATTTCATTTTCTTTTACTTTCTCAATTTTTTTCATAGCAACAGTAGCATTAGTTTGAATATTAACAACTGAAAAAACTGTTCCATAACTACCATCACCTAATCTTTTTACTATTTTATATTTTTTAGAAGGATCACCTTTTTGTTCTTCAATTAAAGTTTGAGTCTTAACATTAAGTTTCATTTCTTCTTTAAATTTATTTTCCATTCTACTTTTTTCAACTAAAGTTTTTCCTTTTTTTTCTCTTCTTTTAAAAGTCTCAACTTTTTTATCTTTTTTTTCTGGATTTTGACTGCTTGCTCTTTCTGATTTCTCAAATAATACTTTCCTTGATTCATGAACTTTATTTGTTTTTAATCTTTCTCTTTTTCTCTCTTTTGAAGATGATACATCTATTGTTTGACGATTACTTTTACACTTCACTTCATTAAAATTTGAAGATGAATTTAATAAAAAATTTACTTTTTCTTTTTCTTTTTTTTTATTCTCTGAATTCTGAGTTTCATTCAATTTTTTTATTATTGACTCATCATTTTTATTGTTTGATGTTGTAGAATCAGCGTTTATTATATTTTTGTTTTTTATTGAATTTGATTGAGGCTTTGTTTCCTTTTTTTCATCATTTTCAACGTTTATTGAAAATTTATTCTGAAATGTTGATATTCCTAATGGACATTTACCTCCGCATATTCCCATTTTTTTAATTTTTTATTTTTTTTTTGTTAGAATGAATTCTTTTTTTTTTTGAAAATTTTGTTTTTTATTTAATTATTTCTTCAATAAATATTTATATAAAAATAATAGGGTTAATAAGAAAAATTTATTATTTCTTATTAAAATTAGAGTTACTTTACTTTAAAAGTTTAAAGTTGTGATAATTTTGTTATGTAAAAAAATTTCAGTAAAATAATAAATTCAACATGAAATAGTTCAAATTTAATTGGAAATTATATTAAACTCAAAATAATAATAAATCATTTATTAATGATACATAAAATTAATTTAAATATTAATAATAATATAATTTTAAACTATTATACTTATTATTCTTTATGATTTTATTAAAGTTTTTAAATTTCTTAAGTTTTAAAATAACACAGTAATTTATTAAATAAATTTTTTTCTGATATTTTATAAATTCTTAAATTATTATCTTATTTATTTAAATAACTACGAATAAATTATAGAATTATAAATGATTAAGTATAATTAAATTTAAATATTTTTATTTATATTTTTATCACCATTAAATTCTAATTCCTTTTTAAAATATTTTACACAATTATTAAAAATATTTTCATATTTTAATTCAATAATTTCTGAATTTTTAACTTTTTCTTTATTATTTAAAAGTCTATTAACTTTACTATGAGAAATTAAAAGAATATTTTTTTCAAACCTAAAAATAATCCATAAAAGAAATATTCTAATTCTAATTTTAAATAATTTTCTTAATTCAGGTTCAGGATTTTCTTCAAATTTTCCTGAATCAATCCACCAAAAATCTTTAGTAATAAAATTTAAATTCATATTAATATTATTTAAATCAATATATTCTTTTAATTTTTCTAAATTCATTCCTTTATTTTTATCTTTATTAGTTAAAGCTTCTCTTATTAAATCAGTACAAATATATTCTACTTTATCATTTTTATTTGTAAAATATTTTTCAATACAATAAAAAGTTTGTAAAGCTCTTTTTAAAGGAGAAATAAATATTAAATTAAATGAAATATCCATTTCTTTTAATAAAAGTAATATTTTTTCAGTTTGATTTTTTCCTTCTTCTGTTAAAGAAGAATCATAAATTCTTATGGAATTTAATCCTTTTTTTACATTATGTTCTGCTTGAGCGTGTCTTAAAAAATATATTTTTTTTTCTTTTAATGTTGATTCTATTAATTTCATTAAGTCTGTTATTGAAACTTTTGATAATATTTTATTTTTTAGTTTATTTGAAAATTCAATAATATTTTCATTTCCTTTCAAAAGAAATGATTCTATTATTTCTAATATTTCTTTTTTTATTATTGTTTCATCCATTTTTTTATTTCATAATATTAATAAAATAAAATATTTGTTTTTTTATTTTGTAACAATTATTTATTTTATTTTCTTTCAATTATTTTAATATTATTTTTAGGTAATCAAGTGAAAAATCTTTTTTTTTCTTTTCAATTTAATAATATAATATATTTAATTTAAAAACAGTTAAAAGAATATTTTATGATATATTATAATATTAAGAAAATTTATTTGAAATTTAGTATAAAATATAATACATTTAAATGTAGTATTAAGTAAATTTAACTAATAATTTAAATAATTATTCATTTTATCATATTTTTAGGGACTAATTTATTGATATATATAGTGCCTTTTGAAGTAACAGCAACATAAATATTATTATTTATATATTTTATTGAAGTTAATAATACATTATCATACTTAATAAATATACTTCTAATATTTTCCATATAAGGAGCTCTTCTAATAACAATTTCTTTTCTATTAGAAATATAAATTAAATAATCTTTAAATTTATAAGTTATAATAAGAGGACTATAAATTTTTTCATTTGGTATTTCAATAATTTTATTTTGATTATCAAAATCTTTTAAATCAATTTCATTTCCATTAATAGTATAACAATTAAATTTAGAATTTGAATTAGAAAAAGTAGTAAAAGAAGGAAGAGGAGAGTTAAATAAAAAAACATAATCACATTTAATTTTATTATATATTGAACCAATTAATTCACAAGTTAAATATGAATATAAATTAATAAAACCATCTTCAGAACAAGAAATAAACAAATTTAATTTATCATTTGAATTAATATAATTTATTCTTTTAATATTATTATGAATCATTTTATGCAAAATTAAACTTTCATTTTTATCTTTTTTTTCTTTTTTATATCTATATATTATTATACTTCCTTTTTTAGTTCCTAAATAAATTTCTGTTTCTTTTTTATTTATTTCTAAAGCTGTTATCATACTCATATCTATTGAATTAATTATTGGATTTTTAGCTCTTATTTCTTCATTTTCATTTTTTCCTAAAATAAAAACAAAACCATTATAAAATCCAGTTATAATAAATTTATCTTTTATTTGACCACAAAGTAATTTTTTAAAAGAAAAAAGTTTATTATTTGAATAATTTATTTGATATATTAGATTATTATTTTTATCTTTCTCTATTATATTTTCTTTTTTTACAAATTGAATATTTTGATTTAAAGAATTAAACATAATAAAATAAACATCTTTAATATTTTCATTACATATTAATTTCTCATATATAACTCCACAAGTTTCAATATCTAATTCATTTTCTTTATTTTCTAAATTAGTATTTTTTTTTTTATAAGTTTTTTTCTTTTTAAATAATTGAGAAGGACAAACACCTAATTCAAAATAAGTTTTAATATCATTAATATCATCATCAGGACTTAAATTATTTATTTTTTTATGAGCCCAATATTCATAAGAATAAGGTAAAAAAATATTATATATATTTGCAGCATTATTTCCAAATTGATTTTCTCCAAAAATTAAATTTACCCAATCAAATATTTTTTCCTTATTAATTCCTTCTAATAATTCTCTTAAAACATAAACAACAATATCACTTCTATTTTTAGCCCAATCAGGTAAAATAACATTATTAATATTAATTTTACTTCTATCAATATCGCTTAAAATATATCCAAAATTAAAATTATTAATATTATTAAATACATCAGGTAAATAAAAAAATTCAGGTATTAATTCTCTAACATCACTTTTTTCTCTAATAGAATTATAATAACTATTTTCTAAATGAAAAAATAATCTTTCAGGTAAATCAAAATTCCATTTTTGAATTTCTAAAGAAGTTAAAGTGAAAGGAAATAATCTAATTAAATAATGAGAAACATAAACTTGATTTGAATAATGACTTCCAAAACAATAAGGAATTTTATCCCAATCAAAAAAGTTATTAGTTTTATAATAACTTTCATCTTCATATTTAAATGAATTTATTGTACATATATCTAAAATCATTGATTGATAATTATTTAAATATGATTCTTTACGTAAATTACTTTTATTGTCTGAATCTATTAATCCCATTGGTTTACTTAAGTCTCTTACATTATTTATTTCTAATAAAGATAATTTAATATTTGGATTATTATTCTGATTATTATTATTATTATTATTATTATTATTTACAGATTCTTTTTTTATTTCTGTTATTTCTAAATTTAAAACTGGATTTGGAAAAATCCAAGGAAATATAGGATATTGAGTAATATCGTTAAAAGATCTATTACCAAATACATTTAAGTACATAATAAATTCAAAAGTTGAAATTTTATTTTGGTTAAACCATTTATTATATATTTCATCAATATTTATTTCTGGTTTATTTATAGTTTTAATTAATTGGTCTATATAATTTTCTTCTTGAAAAACAAAGAAATAATTCTTATTATATGTTGTATATATTTCTAATCCTATATCACTATAATAATAATTTCTTTTTATTGCATATTGTATACTTGAAATTTTGATTTGTAAATAATAGTCTTCATTTTCATGATATGAATCTAATAAATTTCCAAAACATTTTTCTTTTCTCTTGTTAAAATGTGGATCATTTGTTCTTTTTGTTTTTAATAATTTTTTACCGAAAAATATAAATTTATCTCTTTCAACATTAAAAAAACCAATTATATGATGTGTTACTTTTACTAAACAACAATTTTTATATGTATTATTTATAAAATTTAATTTTTCTTTAAATTGAAATGAATGAAGATTTAATTGATATATATCAATTAAATTATCATTAAATAATTCAGGTTTAAATTCTTTAGGTAAATAATATTTAATATCAAATATAGGAGTTAATAAAGGATGAATGAACTGTGAAGTTACATGATTAAATATTTTATATTTTAATTTTTTTTTCCCTTCTTCTGTATAAAATATATTAAAATCACTGAAAGGTAGATTAAATGAATGAAGTAATTTCTTAAATTTTCTATATAATTTATTATTTATAATAGCATTAATATATTCATTTTTATTTTTTTCATCTAAATATTCTTTTTTAAAATCTAATTTTCTTGATTCATAATTTGAATCAATTACTTTTTTAATATTTACTATTTTATTATCATCTTCTATAATAGGTTCATTATAAAATTTATTTAAAATTATATTTAAATAACAAGACTTTTGTGCTTCTAATTTTTGTATTAAATTTGAATTAACATCATCATCACTTTGACTTAAAATTTCATTTAAATCTTTTAAAGAAAAATTATATTTTTTATTAGGATTATCTTGACTAGTATTTAATTCAATTATTTTAAATTTTTCAAAAGTATTATAAATTTTACAGTCTTTTTGAATAAAAGTTTTAAAATAACTATTTAAATAATAAAGGTCTCTTATGAGTTTTGCAAGTCTTAATATATTTGCAAATATTTTAATATAATCTTTTTGTTTTTGAGGATTTAAATAATAAAAATTAAAGAAATTTAAAAAAAAGAAATCATAAGTTTTTTCTAAACTTTCAAATACAATATCTCCGTTATCAAATTTATGTTGAATGTCACATAAAATTAAAGAAAAAATAAAGGTAAAATATTCATTAATTTTTTGATAATTTTCTTTAATGAAACCTTCATGAACTAAATAAATAGAATAATAAAAAATATATTTTAAAGTATCAATTCCTTTTTTTAAATTATCACATATGCTATAATAATAATCATCTCTTTTTTTTAAATATTCTACAAATTTTTTTAATTGATTTGATGATAAAGTAAAAATTCTATCATCAACTGAATAATTATAATTTTCTATTTCTACATGTTTTAATAATTTATTAAAATTATCTTTTGTCTCTTGTTCATAACTTTTTATTTTGTCGTAAATTTTTATTTTTTCAAAAAAATAATCTAAAAATGCAAAAGAAGTTTCTTTATCTTGATTAAATAATTTATAATTTAAATATATTAAAAATGTAATATATTGAAATGGAATTATTTTTATATTTATTATTATATCATTATTTAATTTTTTTATAACTTTTTCTCCTTTTTTATCTATTAATTCTGTTAAATTTGTTAAATTTATATCTTCTTTTTTTATTAAAAGGAAATTATCAAAATATATTTTTCCAAAAATTTTTAAAAAATTATCTTTTAAAAATAATTTATAATATATTTCATTATTTTCTTTTAAAATTAAATCACAAATGTTATTAAAAGACTTTTCTATTGTTAATTTAATATTTTCAATATTAAAATTTTCTATTTCTTTATATTCAAATTCTAAATTATCATTAGTCCATTCATAAATAATACATCTGAAAGTTAAATGAAAAATATTTATTATTAAAAATGAAAGATTATCTTTTGAATCTATTTTTAATATTTGTTTCTCATTTTTATTAATATTATTTTCTATTTGTTCATTAATTAAATTTTTATTAATATTTGTATTTATAACATCTTCATCTTCTTCATTTTTAATTTCTTCATTTTTAATTTCTTCATTTTTTACTTCTTCATTTTTTATTTCTTTTTTTTCAAAAAAATTATATTCATTTAAAAAGAAATTATCAATTATATCTTTAATATTATTTTTCTGTTTATTACTCATTTGATTAACAATATCATAATAATTTAACATTAAATATCTAAAAATTTGAATAATCATTTCTTTTATATTAATAGGATAACGAACGAAAAATAAAAATAAATCAATGATAAAATCTTTAGTTAAAAAATATTTTATAATATTTGTAATTTGATCATCTTGAAATACTTCTTCTCCATTAATAAAACTTATAAATAAAAGTAAAATAAATTCAACTTTTTGAAAACTAATGTTAGGATTTAATAAAAATCTAAAAAAGAATAATTTATCTTTATTATTATCATATTTATTATGTTTATTACGAGTCATAATTAATTTTAAAACTTTAATAAAATTTTGATTTTCACTAATATTAAAATCTTTTTTAAATTCATGATAAAAAAAAGAATTTAAATATTCTAAATCTAAAAATTTATATAAAATATTTGAAGAATTAGAATTATCAGTATATAATTCATTTATTTTTTCATAAATAAAATCCCAAAACTTTCTTTGTTCTTTCTCTGAAAATTTTATCATAATTTTATAATTAAATATTATATCATTTAAGAAAGGAGGTTTTTTATCATTAATATTACTTTTTGATAATAATAATACATTATCATATAAAAAGTTATTTAAACATTCATTATTTTCTAAAAAGCATTTATTTAAATTTTTAAGAAAACAACTGAAAATTTTAAAAAATTGATTTTTTGAATTTTCTTGTAATTCATTTATTCTTAAAATAATAATATTAACTAATCTATTAAATAAAGACACTCCTTTTTCATTATTATAATTATCATAAATAAAATCAAAAAGAGGAAAAAAATTACCAATGCCAAAATAATTATATAAATTATTTATTTTCTTATGAATAATATGAGCATAATTTAAATGAAAATTATTTGATTTAATATAATAAGCTTTATAATGATTTATTGGATCTTCAATTTCCATTCTATCTAAATCTAATGTTTGAGGAGAAAAACAAGAATAAATTGTTTTATTATAATCACTATCAAACAATAATTTATTTGGTTGTTTAAATTCATCATCTTTGAAATAATCAACAACTCCATAATTGAAATCATTATATAATATTATTGAAGATACTTTTCCTATGAAATTTTCAAAAAAAATAATTGAATTTAAATGTATGTTTTCTATTTCTATTGGTATTCCTTTTATTTTTGTTTTTTTTTTTTCGTCTTCTTTTTTATAAGAAAATAATATTATATTGTTTGATGTTGTTTTTGTTATTCCAAAAACTATATTATTCCATTCTTCTTCATTTATTTTGTAATTTAATTCTTCTTGTATTTCATCATTTATTATAATATTTATTTCTTTTTCATTTAAATTTAATTTATATATATCTTCACCTATGGTAATTTTTATTAAACTTGAGTTTTTATTTTTATGATATTTTTCTAAATAAAACCAAAATTTAAAAGCAAATCCTTTTTCAATTATAATATTATTATTAACTTGAATTCCACTTTCTAATTTATTATAAAAATAAAAATATTTATCTTTTTTTTCACTTTTTTCCTCTTTTTCTTTTTTAGGATAAAATACTTCAAGTAAATCAATGTAATTATTAAATGATTCTATTGTTGGATTTTTTATTGTATTTACTGTACTTCTTAAAAGATAAAAATAAGAATTTGGCTTAATTGAAATATTATTAATTAGAAATTTTAATATTTCTAAAATTTTTTCTTGTAATTTTTTTTCAGAAGGAAATTTAACATAAATTTCACATAAAAGTTCAATAAAACTAATTTCATTTTCTATTTGAATTGAAGGAGAAGATTCTAATATTATTGCAATATCAATATTTTTTAATATTATATTATATATAAAGGTAATTTCTTCTAAAATTAAATTTGAATTATTTGTTTCTTTTATTTCTTTATATAAATTTAATATTTTTTCTAAACTATTTTCTTTAAATAAAGGATAATAATTCCCTTCTTCATCACTATAAAATATTTCTTTAAATTTATTATTTATTTCTTCTTCCATTTATTGTTTAAATATTAATTAATAATTATATAAATATGATATATTTTGTTGTCATAAAATTTTAAATCTATGATTTATAATTTAAAGTTTAAAATATTTAATTTATAATAAAAAATGAAGTCAAATTATTCATTAATGTATTCCAAAAAAAATCAAAATTTATATAAACCAAAAAAAATGCATTCAAGAATCAAAACAGAAACTTCAATTAATAATTCAAAAAATAATATTTTCTTAAATTTAACCCAATATAAATCAAAAGTAAATAATACTTCAATGTATAATTATAATACTGATTCAAATATATCAATTAATAAATTAAACATAGGTAAAAATTCTATATTTAATAAATTCTCTTTAAAAAAAATAATTGATTCATATGAAAAAACCGTTATTTTATTATTTGAAAATATTAAAATGTTATTAGCAAAAAATATTTATGATGAATTAAAGGAAAAATTTAAAATAGAATTTTTAAATAATCTAAAAGAAAATAATAAAGAAAATAAAAATTCTCCTTCGAATTCAATTAAAAAAATATTAGATGAATGTATTAAGCAATTTAATAATAATTTTAATTTAAATAATCAAAGTAAAAATAATTTAGAATTAACTCCTTCTTTTTATAAATCAAAACCGCAAATTAAATTATTAAAAAATGAAATTAATATTTCAAATATATCTCCTTATCATCCAAATCAAAAAAATATTAATGCTCAAATAAAAAAATATAAAAGTAATTCTCATAAAAATAAAACAATACATTCTTCAAAAAATAAATATTCTTTTAATAAAGAATTATTTCTTTCTCAAAGTAAAAATAATATTCATAATAATAATAATAAAACAATAAAAAACGATTTTTCAAATATTATTCTAAAAGATAATAATTATGAGAATCATGAAACAAAAAAAGTTAATGATTATGATAATAATGAACTTTTGGCTAAAATAAAAGAAAGTCTTGATGATACTTTAAAAAATATGTTTACATTTTCATATGAGAATTTCCTTAATAAAGAAAGTGAAAGATATGATAAGAAATAATATAAAAATAAATAAATTTTATATTATTATAACCAAATAATTTTGTTTATATATATAAAAAAAATTAAATAAATTTGATTAATTAAATTATTATTAGTATATTCATCTATTAATTTTTTATAATTCTATAAATCAATTTATTATAATTTTAACATTTTTAAATTTAATGATTTTTATATTCTTTAATATTTAAATTATAATAAGTTTTTATTTATTTTTCTTCCTTTTAAAAAATATTAAATAAATGGAAAAATCGAATAATTTTTCAAATTATCCTAATAATGATAAAAAAAGAAAAAGAAATCAAATTAATTTAAAATTCGATAATATATTTAATAAAATATTTTTAAAAGACAAAATTCAAAATTCCTTTTTTTTTAAAAAAATTATCAAATTCATCTTTTAGAAAACAATTAAACATATCAAAATTTAAAAAAATAAATATAAACAATAAAACAATAAAAGTAAATTTATCTAAATATAATATAACAAGAAACCAATTTCATAATTATATAATAAATGGATTAATATTTGATGGTAAATCAAGAGAAATTTCAGTTTTTAAAGATTTATTATTTTGGAATGATGAAATAGAATGTTTAAAAAGATTTTATTCTATTAAAGAATCTAAAATTAAAATAAAAAAATTTATTAAGTTCTATAATCAAATATATAACATTTTAAATATTTATCCTATTTTTTTTCACATTGGAGATTGTAAAGATGTTATGATAAGAAATTATAGAAGAAAATATAGATATCAAAATGAAATGAGAAATGAAAAGAAAAAAGAGAAAAAAAAATATAAAAAAAAAAATAATGAAAATAATATTATCATATTTCAAAAATCTTTATTAGAAAATAGTAATTTAAATAAATATGAATTTCATCAAAAAAAAATTTCTCAATCTTTTAATATTTCGACTTTTTCACCAGATGAAATATTATTAAATTATAATAATAATATTAATAATAATAATAAATTAGATAATAAACAAATATTAACAACAAGAGTTTTTCAAACAAGAAATCATAATTATTTATTTTCTAATTCTTATGATAGTACTATTAAATCTCTTATAAGGAATTTATCTAATAAATTAACTAAAAAATTTAACATTCAAAAATTTGATAAAAGTGTTAAATTAAGGATTAAAAATGCTGAATGTTTAAAAAAAATGATAGTTAAAAATAGAAAAAATAGGAATTTTAATTTAATTAATAATAATCAAGAGAAAATATTAAATATATTAAATAATAAAAAAACTATTAATTCCTATTTTTCAACAAAAATATCTTTATCATCAAATAATTCTTTTAAAAAATTACCTAATTTAAAAACAGAAAGTAATAATAATTATAATAAAATAAAAAATTTAAAAAATAAAAATGAATATTCTTTAACTGATAGATATTTAAAAAGTAAAAGTAGAAGTAAGAATAAAGAAAAAAAAAATGGTTTTAGTTTAAAAAAAGAAGAAAAATTCAAAGCAAAAATAATATATAATTCATCAAGAGTTTCTCCAATAAGAATAAATAAAAATTTATTGAAAGTTTTTCCGCAAAAAAAAACAATAAACAGATTAGATATAAAAAAATTAAATATAATATAAATTAACTAATATTTTTTTTATAATTAAAATTTTGAAAATTAAAAAAAATTAAACAAAATATAATTTAAAATAAATAAAAATGGATAATTATAAAGGAATATATGCAAATCATAAAACTAATAAACCAAGATTTTTTGAAGGAGGTGCTCATTTTAAATATAAAGATTTATATAAAATACTTGAACTTATATATGAAAAAAGAGAAGAAAAAAAAAAAAGAGAATCAGAAAAAATAAAAGAAGAACTTTTAATTAATGAAAATAAAGATAATTTAATTAATGAAAATCATAAATCTTATATAAATAATGAAAGATCTAATTCTTTAAATTATAAAAATTTAAAAAGAAATAATCGAAGTGTATTATTATCTTTAACTGAAAAAAATTATGATAATAATAATAAAAAAGAAGAAGAAAAAATTCCAATTAAAAAAAGTAAAATGTTTATTAATTTAAATAATGAAAAATTAAAGTTAAAATTACCATCTGAAGTAAATTTATATAGTTTAAATAAAGAAAAACCATTTATTAATCATAATAATAATTATAGTTTAGGAAAAATAAGAATTCAAAATAAAAGTGATTCATCAAATTATATTTTAAATAAACATTCAAAATCAACAAATAAAAATTATAGTCATTTAAATTCTAATAATTTACCTATTATAAATATTAAGAATTATATAAAAGAAAATAATCCAATTCAAATAATAAGTGTTAATAATAAAAATAAAGAAATAAAAAGCAGAAATACACAATTAGATAATTTAAATTCTAATTCTTATAATATTAATTTACAAAATAAAGGAAATTACTTATTTGAAAGTAATAATACTTATGCTATTAAATATAATAATCCTTTAAATAAAATAAATCATTTAAAATTGTTATCTTCTGATTTAGATAAAAAAGATAATAATATTATTTTAACAAGTAGAAATAGAGATATTAATTTAATTAATCATAAATCTATTTCTTTTACTAAAAATTATTTAAGTGATTTAAATTCAAATAATAATGTTTTAAACTATAATCATAATAGAAATACTTTAAATAAAAATGATAATAATACTTTTTCAATTACTTCAAAAATTATTATTGGTGATATGAAAAATTCTTTAAAATCTCCAATAAATAAAAAAGTAATAAAAAAATTAAAACTAATAAATAATTTATAAAATTATTATTTTAAATAAAATGTTTATTATAAAAGTATAAAAGTTTAAAAATAAATTTAAAAATATGAAAAATAATTTTTCAGGAAATGAAATAAAATTTAAAGCACCATTATATCCTTTTATTATAAAAAATAATCAACTTCCTTTAGTTGATGTTGGAATTAAATTAAATGAATTACAATTAAATAAAAAATTAAGGAAAAATTCAAAGAATAAAAATTTAAAAAAGTCAAATTCTTTTTCTTCAAATTCTAAAACAAAATATAATAATTTTATAAACGATAAAGAATCTTTATATGAAATAAATAAACATTTAAAAAGTGAATTAAATGAAGTAAAAAAAGAATTAATTAAAATAAAAAATGAAAATATTAAAAAAGATAATGAAATAAATCAAAGAGAAAATTTAATAAATAATACTTTTGAAATAAAAGAAGAAGAATATTTAAAAGAAGAAACAAAAATTCAAAATGAAATTTCTGATAAATGTTTACATTCTAATTTAATATATAAATTAAAAAAACAATATAATGATTTAAAGAAAGAATTATTAAATAAAGACAAAGATATATTTTTATTAAAGAAAAATATAAAAAATTCAAGATTAAATGAATTAAAAGTTGAAAATAATATAATTTTACAAGAATTAAATAAATTTCAACTTTTATATAATAATAAAATTCAAGAAAATAATACTTTGAATCTTAAAAAAAAAACAACAAAAGAAATTGAAACAAATATAAATAAACAACATTTTATAATATTAAATTTACGGGAAAATTTTACTAAATCAAAAGAAGAAAATTCAATATTAAAAAATGAAAATTTATCTTTAAAAAATGAATATAAAATAATATTAAAAGAATATAAATCAAACAATGAAAAAAAATTGAATATGCAAGAACAAATAAGGAATTTAATGCTAGAAAAAAAAATTTTAGAAGAAAAAAATTATTTATTATCAAATCAAATAAATAACTTAAATAAAAATTTAGATATTAAAGATAATATTTTAAGTAATAATAACTCAGATTTAAGTAAAATTGAAGTTAAAAATGCTCAAATTTCAGAAATAACTTATATATTAATTAAAAACTTCGAATCAAAAAAAATAAATAAAGAAATGATGAATCAAATATTTAAAAATATTATTGATAAATATTATCAAGAAAATGAAATTGAAAAAGTGAATTTAATAGATAATATAAGTTTAAAAATTTGTGAAATTATTAATTGTAAAAATAATGAAATTGATAAAAGTAAAATTAATACTTTAATTGAATCAATTATTTATTCTTCTAATAATGAATTAGATAAATTTATTGAAAATTTTCTTCAATTATTTGATAACATTAAAGATTATAATGAAAATGATGATAAAAAATTTACTCAATTAATTAAAAATAAATTAGAAAAATATAAAAGTTATTTAAATGAAAATTATAAAAAGGATTTTATTTCTTTTTTTTCTTTTAGAGTTTTATTAAATAAACAAAATATTTTCTTAGAAGATGATATTGTTGAATATTTAATTTATAGAATGAAAAAAGATAGTATATTAAATAATAAAAATAATTCAATGTTTGATTTAAGTTTAAAAACTCTTATTGAAATTATCAATTCTGAAAATGATAGTAATAATAATCAAAAAATAGAAAATCAAAATGAAATAAAAGAAAATGAAAATTTTATCGAAGATGATTTGTTACAAGTTTCAAATGAAATCAATTAATAATATAAAATAATTATAAATATTTTTATGTCATTTGAATCTTAATAATTAAAGTAAATTTAATATTTTTATAAATAAAAACATATTTTTAATATATTTTTAATATATAGATTATAATAAATTAGGGTAAAATAAAGTTAAATTTTTAATTAATTGTAAATGAATATTTATTTTCCTTTAAGCTTAATGAACATTAAAAATTAATTAATTAAACATTTATAAATTTTATTACCTTTATTGTATAATTAAATATATAAAACTCTTAATCAATAAAATCATTTTTAAAAAAATTAAAAAAAAAAGAATTTTTCTTTTAAAAATACACCAACGAATAAATATATAAATCTATTTAATATATAAATAATTATAATAATATAAGATATTACATCTATATTTTTTATAATTCCAATATAATATTGTATTTTATTAATGGAATAATAATTAATAAATAAATTTATAATTACTTCTTATAATCATTAATAAAAGAATAAATTTTTAAATTCCCACTTTTAAAAATCATACCATTTTCAATTAAAACACCTTTTCTAGTTAATAACCAAATTCCATTTGTAGAATTTTTATTATGAAAATTATCATAATCTCCATCATAAATAATCCAATTTCCTTTTTCATACATTAAAGTACATTGAACTTTACTTATTGAATAATCATCATATATATAATCACAAGTTTTTTTTCTTCCAATAGTAAATTTTACTTTATTATTACTATTAATTATTATTTCAGATTTTTCTTCTTTATTTTTATTCTTTTTTAAAAATATTAATTTTATTTCTCCTAACTTTATATAATCAATATATATAAAATCAACTAAAAAACTTATTATCATATTTTGATTTAAAGTTAATTTATTATTTATTTTCACGAAAGTTCCTGTTCCAGATAAATTATCCATAATATAAAATTTTTTTTCATTTTCATTATAATATATATAAAATTGTATTTGAGTTATTGAATTATCATTTAATCTATAATCACATGAAATATCTTTTCCAAAAGAAAATTTTTTACATTTGTCATATTTCTTTATATTATATTTTGATATTATTGAATTTTTTGTTATTATTATTTCATCAAATAAAATATTTGATGAATTATATATTTTTAATTTAACATAATCTTCCTTTTCTTTAAGTAAAGTTTCTTTATTATTATTGTCTTTATTATTATAATTTGAATAAAGTTGCATTGCTTCTTTATTAAATTCCTCAATATTTTTCACTAATTCTTTTTTATATGTATCTGTTGTTGTTTTATTATATATATTATTTAAATTCAATAAATCTATTCTTTTAGTATCTGAGAAAATATTATTATTTATAGTATATTCACACTTTTTATTATTATTATTCGGAATATTACATCCCATTTTAATTTAAAAAATAAAAATTTTAAAGAACCTTAAAATTTAACTTTTATATTTAAAATTACATATAAAACATGATTAATTATAAAATAAAAAAATTTAAATCTTTAATGAAATAAGTATTTAATTAATTTAAAAAAATTTATATTTCAATAAATATGATTATAAAATAGAAAAATTAATAAAATAACCTTTTAAATAACAATATAAAATTAAAAAAAAAAAATCCCTTTAAAAAAAATGAAGTTATATAAAATTCCCAAAAGAAACACATCATCATCATCTAATTACTCAGAAAGTTCATCATATATAGACAATTCTTCAGATAATATATCTCAAAAAGTAACAACAAAAACAACATCAATAGAAAACATGAACAATAGTATCGAATCAGAAAATGAATATTTTTATAAAAAACCAGATAAAACATATTTAACAGAGGAATATCATTATGGAAGAGTAAAAAAAATAAAATAAAATATATAATTTTGTAGTTTGATGAAATTATAGGAAATGGATCTTTTAAAAAAGTATATAAAGGATATGATTATAATGAAGGAAGAGAAATTGCTTGGTATGAAATAAATATAAGTGATTCAGAAGAAAATAATTTAAATAAAATAAAAGAAGAAATATCAATAATGAAGAATTTAAATCATCCAAATATAATTAAATATTATAATGGTTGGTTAGATATAAATAAAAAAAAAGTATATATGATAACAGAATTTTTTTCAGGTGGAACATTAAAAAAATATTTAAATAAATTAATTAAAAAACCGAGATTAAGAGTGATAAAAAAATGGATAAAAGAAATATTAAAAGGATTAAATTATTTACATTCAAAAGAAATAATTCATAGAGATTTAAAATGTGATAATATATTTATTGATAAAATAAATGGAGACGTTAAAATAGGAGATTTAGGTGAAAGTCAATTTTTAAAAAATTATAAATTTTTAAGTAAATTTATAGGAACAAAAGGATTTATTGCTCCTGAAGTTCATGAAGGAAAATATAATTATAAAGCAGATATTTATTCTTTAGGAATGACTATTATTGAAATGTTAACTTTAGAAATTCCTTATAATGAATATAATGGAATTTTAGAAATTTATCAAAAAGAAAAAAATAATATTTTCCCTAATATTCTTTATAATATTGATAATGTTAATCTAGTTAATTTTATTAAATTATGCTTAAATAAAAATATTAATCAAAGACCAAGTGCTTTAGAATTATTAAATAATCCTTGGTTAAATGATGATTCTGATTCTGAAAATGATTATCAAGTTTTTGTTAAAAATCAATTTAATTTAAATTTCTTTAATGTTCATAAAATAATTAAATCTGGAAAAAAAGTTATTTTCTCACAAATGAAATCTTTTTCACCTAAACATTTAAATAATAAAATAAAAGAAAATTTAAATTATAGTGTTGATGAAGAAAGAAGAATTTCATATGATAATTATATAAATATAAATAGAAATTATAAAAGAAATTATTCAATTAAAAGTAATATAGATAAAAAAACAAACAATAAAAAAAGAAATTCTACTTTTGAAATAAATGTTAAAGATTATAATAATAATAAAAATGAAATTGAAATTCAATTTATAATTGGAGTAAGAGGATGGAAAAATAAAAGTAAATTAATTTATTTATTATTTTTTAGAAATGTTAACCTGTTCTTATAATTTAGATATTGATACTGTTGAAGGATTAATTAATGAATTATCTAAAGTTATTAATTTAAATTATAAAGAAAATGAAATTATTAAAAAAAAATTAAATGAATCTATTAATAATTATTATTTAAGTAGAAATCAAAATAATTTAAATTACTTTTTTAAAGAATATTATTCTTTTATTAACCAAGTTAAGAATATTAATAATTCAAATTATTATCATCATTTAAATAAATATTGTGAAAAATATTGTGTTTTATTTAAAGATAAAAAAAATGATTTAATTGATAAATTAACAAGATTTCAAAAATTAAAAAATTTGTTATCAAATTTAAATTAATATAATTTGTGAATTTATTATTTTATGTTTATATGTGTTGTAATTAAAAGTTGATTTTTTTATTTGTTGAAACAATTTGAGATTTCTTGTGTATTATTATAATTGATAAATAAATAATTTATAATATATTTAAAAAATATAATTTTAGGTTATAGTGGTTCTTTGTGATTATAAAAATAAACTATAAAATAAACTAATATTTTAACTTAGACAAATTAAAATATTTTAAAATTAATTTTAAATCAATCTTTAAAAATTTATTATCAAAAAATAATGATTAAATGTTATAAAAAGTGTATCAAATAATGGTTTAAAATAGATATAAATTAAGAGCATATTATATGAAATCATATATTTCATTTAAAAAAATTATTCATTTACTATTACTTCTTTTGTTTTATTATTTCACAAAATATTTAACAGTATTAAATAAATAATCATATCTTTTGATTTAAATATTATAATTTATCTTTTGAAATATTAAAGTTAATGTTTACTATTTCTGGATTTTTTCAAAATGGGATTTCAAAGAATAAATTTATTTGATGTTTTTTTATTATTTAAATTATTATTTTTATTTAAACTTTCCAGGTTTTAATTTTTACAAGATATATTATAATTAAACTATTGTTTTTTGAAATTTGTTTTTTTGAATTATAATACTTATTTAAATGAATTTTTAATAAATGAAAACAAATAAAATGAGATATTTAAAATCATTTATTTGTATAAATATTATATAATTGTATTACTTATATAAGTGTAAAAATATATTCAATATTATACTTCATTTTAATAAATTTTAAATAAAAATATTTATATATTAAATTAAATAATAAACAAATAAGAATGAATATAAATAATGAAAATGAAGATAATAATATAGAAATAAATCAAAATCAAGAAAGAAGAAGAAATGAAAGACAAAGAAAGAAGAATAAAAATAAAAGAAATATAAAAATATATCCAACATTTATATTATTATTTCTTTTAAACATTTCCTTATATTTATCAAGTAAATATTTTGAATTAAAAATATCAGAATTATCAATAAGTTTATATACAATATTAATAAAAAATCAATATTATAGAATAATAACACATCATTTTATGCATTATGGTATTTGTCATCTTTTAATTGAAATATACTTTTCTTTTTACATATGTAAATCTTTAGAAAAAACAATTGGAACATTTTATTCTTTAATAATAATTTTTATAATGATAATATTCACTTCCTTCTTTTACATTTTCATAGTTTTATTATTTAAATTAATTAATGATACTATTGATATTAATTATAATGGAGATTTTATGTATGAATGTGGAATGTCTTCTCTTTTATTTTCTTTATATTCTTATATTTTTGAGTTTAGGAAAAATAAAAATAAACAAATTCAATTATTTAATAGTCTTATTATAAAAATGAATTTTTCTTCTTTTTATATTTTATTATTTTTATCTCTTTTTACTCCAAATACTACTTTTTTAGGTAATTTATGTGGAATTTTTTCAGCTTATATTATTAGAATTAAATTTGGTTATATTATTTTACCTAAATTTTATGGAGTATATGATTTTGAACAATATTTTAATTTAAACACTAAAAATTGGTTTATTAGTATTATTGAACCTAATCAAGAAATGAAAGAAATTTTTTCTGAAATTTTCACTAATATTGATTTAGAGTCTTTAAAACAAAAAAGAGAAAAATTAGGAACTCAAATGAAAGAAATAGAAAATGAAAATGAAGAACCTTAATTAGATATTAAAATTAAAATATAACAAATTTAGAATTAAAAATTTTTATAAATATATATTTAATTTAACTTAAAAATAAACAAAATGTTTTCCTTAAAAATTTATAAAATTTGAATAATTAATAAATGTAAAATCAAAAAATTATATCTTTTAAATCATTTATTTTACATAAAAACAAAAAATAAAATAACAATCATATAAATTTTATCCTTTAAATAAATTATAAAATAAATAAAAGATATACATTTCCCACACCTTACTTTTAATTACAATAAAAAATTTTCTTTTTATACAAAAATTATAAAAATAAAAAATCAATCTAATAAAGTTTAATTTGTTTTAAAAAATTAAAAAAAAGGAAATAAGTAAAATAACACATATATAAAATTGAAAATATAATAATAAAAAATGGCTTATTCTCCTAAAACCAAAATAAAAAAATCAGAAAATGAAATAATAAAAGGATTAAATAGTTTAAAAAGAAAAGGAGCAAAAGAAGTAAAAAATGAAAAAGAAATTTCAGAAGTTCCTTTAAATAATATTGAATTAAATCTTCAAAATTTTATATCAAAAGCATTAGTTGAAAATTCAAATGAAACAAAATATTTTAATATAAATCAAGAATTAGAAGAAATAGAAAAAATAAAAAATAATAAAATAAAAGAAGAAGAATCTTTTTCAAAATTAAGACCAAAATTTCCTTTAGGAGAAGATTTAATAACTTTAAGTTTAGATGATAATTTAAATTCATCTCATAATTTAATTGGTTTAAATCATTTTAAACAAAAGAATAAAATTTCTGGATTAAAATCATCATATCAAAATAATAATAGTCAAGTTAATCATATTTCTTCTACTTTAAGTCAAAGACATACTTTTGATTTTTCTGAAAATAATATTGATAATATTATTAAAGGAAAACTAAAAAAAAGAAATTCTTTAATTAAATACAATAATAATAATAATAATAACATTGATAATAAATATTCTAGACATAATTCTATTAATTATTTAATTAATTCAAGTGGTTCAAGTAATTTAAATATAGATTTATATTCTCCTTCAAATAATAATAAAAATAAATTTGGATTGAAAAAAAAATTATCTTATAATTTAAAAAATTGGAAAAAAGGAAAATCAAATGAAAAGATAATCTTTCGTAGAAAACAAAGAGAAAAATCTCAGATAATAAATAAAAAAAATCTTTTTTTAAATTTAATATTTAAAAATAAAGAAAATGAAAGAAAAAAAATATCTGATCCAAATATAAGTAAAGAAAATGATAAATTTATAAGGATTCATAGTTATATTCCTCATTCAAATAATTATTTAAGTGAACTTACTTTATCAGAAAATGAAAAAATAAAAGATAATGATATAAGAAATATATTATTTTTAAATGAAAAAAAATATAATGAATTTACTAAATGTTGTGAATCAATAAAAGATAAAATATTAAATTCTCCAAAAAAAAGAAATACTTTATCTAAAAGAACAAAAACCTTAAGTTCTTTAAAAATAACAGAAAATAATATAAATGAATATTCTTTAGAGAAAAAAGAAAGTAATGAAAAAAAGGATTTATTAACATTAATAGAGAAAAAAAAATATTTAGAAGAAGGAATAAATATGAGTGAAATAGGAAGTAATAGATTTAATGTTAAAGAATTTAAAGAATTACAATATCGTCATTTAATAAGATTAAATAAATTAGTTTATGATTCTTTAAGTGATGAAGAATCAGATTTTGATTATGAAGATTCTTTTTATTTAGATCCTAAATCAACTTTTAAATTATATTTTGATTTTATAATATTTTTCATTACTATTTTTAATATGATTTTTCCTCCTTTAAAGTTATGTTTTAAACCAAAAAATTTAAATTATTTTCATTCAAATGATTTTATAATCAATATTATAATTAATATTTTTTATTTATTTGATTTATTTTTAGGATTTATTACTGCTTATTATGATATTGAAGAAAGATTTATAATCAAATTACCAAATATAATATTTAATTATTTAACTTCTTGGTTTATACCTGATTTAATTTCTTCTTTTCCATATAGTATAATTTCCTTATTAAAAATATCTAAAAATTATACTACTTCAATAAATGAATATAAAGTTATATATCTTTTAGAATTATTCACTTTAATTAAATCATTTAAAATATATAAAAATAATACATTTTTTTTTAATTTCACTCATTTTCTAATGAAAAAAACAACTTTATATAAATTATATCAAACATCTAATTTTATATTTTTATTTATAATATGTGGTCATATCTTAGCATGTATATTTATATTTCTTTCTCATTTAGAGAATCCTTCTTGGATAACAATACAAAATTTAACAAATTCATCAAAATTAGAAATATATATTTCTTCATTTTATTATGTTTTTGCCACTGTTTTCACAGTTGGTTATGGTGATATAGTTTCAATAAATATATATGAAAGATTCTATAATTTAATATTATTAATTGTTGGAATTATGGCTTATTCATTTTCTGTTTCTTCTTTAAGTAATTATGTTCAAAATGTTGATTCAAGAACTCAAGATTATAATAATAAAATGGAAATTTTACATCATTTAAAATTATCACATGAAAAAATGCCTCAAAGCTTATATGAAAAAATTTCTCGTTTTTTAAAATATCGTTTAACTCATATTGTAAGAGATAAAAATGAAATAATAGATAATTTACCTATAGGTTTAAGAACAACATTAATAATGGAAATGTATAAACCAATAATAGATAATTTTATTTTTTTTAAAACTTATAATTCATCAGATTTTGCTATTAAAGTTATTTTAGCTTTTAGACCAATTTTAGTAATGAAAAATGAAAAATTAGTTAATGAAGGAGATTATCTTGAAGAAATAATATTTGTTAAAAGAGGAACTTTAAGTTTAGAACTTCCACTTCCTATTTTTATTAAAGATAAAGATATTGAAAATTATGATATGTTTACTAAAAGAAATTCTGTATTAAATTTAGAATTTCCTAAAACAATTAATAAAGTTTTAAGTAATAATAAACCTAAATTTATTGATTTAAATAATACTTTCATACCTCAAAAAACAATGACTTTTATAAGAGGAAAAGGACTAACATATAATAACAATAATAACAATAATAATAAATTTAATGTTCCTATTCAACAATATGTTAAAATTATTGAAATCAGGAAAAATGAACATTTTGGAGATATTTTAATGTTTTTAAATAGAAGAAGTCCTTTAAGTATGAAAGTTAAAAGTAAAATTGCAGAATTATATTTATTAAATAAAACGGATGCTGTTGAAATTTCTATGTCTTTTCCTAAAATATGGAGTTTAATTATTAAAAAGAGTTTATTTAATATGGAACAAATTGAGAGATTAATAAATAAAGCTCTTAAATTTTTCTTTTATCAAAAAAAAGGAAAGTATATTAGAGGTTCTTATTATCAAAAAGACTTTTCTAAAAAAAATATATTTGTTAATTGTCAAGAAATTTATTCTAGTTTATCTTCTGAAGATTGTGAATTACAAAGTATTCCTTCTCAAGTAAATAACTCTAATAAAAATATTATGAAGTTAAAATCAAAGAAAAAAAATAATTTATTAAATATCAACAATAATAATGAAAGTGAAATAAATAATTCAGAAAGAAATAATAAAAGTAATAAAAGCTTTTCTTCAAATGATTCTGTTAGTAAAAAAAAAGAGAATAATATTAAAAACATAGAAAATAAAAAAAAAGAAAATGAACGTTCAGAAAATATTTTTGATTTATTAAATAATGCAACAATAAAAGAAGTAAATTCAGATGATGAAAAAGATTCAATTTTTCATAGAAAAAATAAAAAGAAAAAAACAACAGAAACAGAGAATAAAAAAATATTAGAAAAAAAACCATTAAATTCAAGTAGTAATTATTATTCTGATTCAGATTCAAAAATTTTTGATTCAAGTTCAAGTTCTTTTGATAATAAAAGTAAAACAGAATCAAAAACTAAAAAAGGAATAAATGAAAATAAATTTTTTGATTTATCTTCTTTTTCTAATTATAATAATACTTTATTATATCCTTTTTCTAAAGATGAAATTAATAATGAAGAATATCCTTTTGAAAATAATGATTTTAAAGATTTTTTAGATAAAAATTCTTTTTCTAATTTTCAAGGTATTGTTCCTAAAGAATTTATTTCTAATATATTTTATAATCAAAAAATTAAACCAATGATAATTAATCCTAAATTTATTGATAATAACCAAAGTAAAAATTTTTTAAGTTTAAATTATCAAAATAATAATTATTTAAATAATAATTATCGTAGTAATACAAATATAAAACAAATTATTTTTACAAATTTAACAACTTCATCTTTTAATTTCAAAATAGAATCAATTAAAAATAATATTTTATTACCTCCTAAGAAAAATATTTTTATAATAATTAAAAATGAAAGTTTTTCAATAAGTAATAATTATAAAACAACATTTTTTTCAGAAAATAATTTACCTAAAATAAAAAAAACTTTTTCAATTCGAAAAGAAAGAGAAAATAATAATAAAGAACAAATAAAACAAATTGCAACTTATCAGAGAAAAAATATAATAAATAATACAGTAAAAGAAAAAACAATAAGTGATAAAAGAATAAGTAAAATAATATTAAATCCTAAAATTAATAATTTTTTTGAGAAAAAAAAAACAGAATTATTTAAAAGTGATGAAAAAAAAAATATGCCTTTATTTTCAGAAAGTACTTTAAATTTAATAGGAAAAAATATTGAAAGTTCTTCTTTAGCTTTAAATAATCCTAAAATGTTTTATACTAATTATTTTAATAATATTGTTCAAAATGATAGTAATGATTTTTCTTCTAAATTAAAAAATATAGAAAAAATTATTCAAAATGGACAAAAGAAAAATGCAAGTTCTATTGATTTATATGATATAAATAAAAATAATAATGAAAAAAAAAGTTCATAGCTATTATTTTGTTTTTTTAATTTATCTTTTGCTATGATATTATAAATAAGGTTTTGTAGTCAAAGGAAAAATAATTTATTATGTTATTTTATATATTATATGATATAAATTAATTATTTTAATTATCTTTTTTAATTTTAAATATTATTATAATAAATAGAGTAAACAAGTATAATATAATTATATAATAAATCTATTTATGAATTAATAATTATATTGAAATTAATTTTTAATAATAAAACATAATATTATTATTTAAAATAATTTCACTAATTTTTTAATACCGTTAATTCAACATATAATGTTATAACTATGAATATAATATAATAAACATTATAATTATTCTCAAATTAAAATAAACAAAAAATAAATAAAAAATAAAAAATAAAATAATTTTTAAAAGAAAAAAAAATGGACAAATATGAAAATTTAAATATAATAGGAAAAGGTAACTTTGGTTCAATATCAAAAATTCGTAGAAAAAGTGATGGAAAAATATTAGTATGGAAAGAAATAGATTATGGTAAAATGGAAGAAAAAGATAAACATCACATAATATCAGAAATAAATATATTAAGAGAACTTCATCATCCAAACATAGTAAAATATTATGATAGAATAATAGATAAAAAAAATACAAAAATATATATAATAATGGAATATTGTGCAGGAGGAGATATAGGAAATTTAATTAAAAGATGTAAAAAAAATAAAGAATTAATAGAAGAAGATATTATATTAAAAATATTTACACAAGTATTATTAGCTTTAAATTATATTCATACTTTTAAAAACGGAAAAATATTACATAGAGATATTAAGCCTTCAAATATATTTTTAGATAAAGATAATAATGTTAAATTAGGTGATTTTGGTTTAAGTAAAATATTAAATAATCAAAGTATATTTGCTTATTCTAATGTTGGAACTCCTTATTATATGAGTCCAGAACAAATTAATAATAATAAATATAATGAAAAAAGTGATATTTGGAGTCTTGGTTGTTTTCTTTATGAATTAACTACTTTAAATCCTCCTTTTGAAGCTAATAATCATTTAAGTTTAGCTTTAAAAATTAAAAGTGGAAAAATAGAAAAAATTAATTGTAGATATTCTAACTTTTTAAATAAACTCATTTTATGGTTAATTAATATTAATCCTAATAATAGACCTTTTACTTGGGATTTACTTAATTTACCTGAAATTAATTTTAGAGTTAAAGAAAAAAAGTTTAAAGATAATTATATTAAAATGAAAAAATTTGAAGAAAGTTTAAAAGAAAGAGAAGAGAAAATAATTCAAAAAGAAAATGAATTAAATTTAAAAGAAAAATATTTAAATGAAAAAGAAGAAAATATTAAAGCAAGAGAAAAAAGAGTTAAGAGAAGAATTTATTAAAAAGAATTTAATATTAAAATTAAGGACAATAATTATATTAATAATAATTACAATGAAGATAATAATAATTATGAAAATGAAGGAAATAAAAATAATGTTTTGTTTAAAAATTATTCTGAATATGATAATTATAATTTCAGTGGATTTTCTATTAATGAAAGTTTAAATAGAAATTCTTTAATGATAAATAACTCAGAAAATAATTTTAATAATTTAGATAATTATTATAATAATGAAAATAATAATGAATATTTTAATTATAATATGAAAAGAAATAGAAATAATATTTTAAAAACAAAACCAAAATTCTATTTTCCATCATCTTCACCAAAAAAAATATATCATAAACCAATAAATATAACAAATAATACAAGTTTAAATACAATTAATACAAATAATAATTCTATTCAATCTATTAATAATACAATAAATAATCAAATAAAAACTTTAATTTATCCTAATCATAAAAATTTCTATTCAATTGATGTTAATTCTGTTTCAAATAAATTAAATTATTCTCCTAATCAATCAAATGAAAATATTAAAAAACAAAATTTAGTTTTTTCTCATTCTAAAACTCATTCTTCTCAAAATATTAACAATAAAAATTATATTGAAGAAATAAGTAATAAAAATTATAATCAAGATTTTAATTATATGAATAATAATAATTCAATTAAATTATTTTCTGATATTTATAGTGAAAATAATGATAGTCAAAAATATATTTTTGATTATCCAAATAATAATAATAATGATAATAGTAATGATAATTTAAGTAATGAATTAAATACAAATTTTATAACTATATCTCCTAAAAATAATAATAATTCAAAAATAAAATATACTAATAATATTTCTAAAAATAATAATTATCCCTTAGGAAATATAAATAATATAAAATATATATCAAATAATGAAAATAATAATTTAAATACAGAAAGTTTAAAAAATAAAGTTCTAAGAAAAGAAAGAACATTTTCTTCTTCAAATAATACATTAATTAACAATAGGAAAATAAATAATAACAATGAAAATATTTATAGACAATCTAAAACTCCAAGACAAAATATAAATATGATTCCAAGAAATAATTCTTATAATTTAACTCATAATTACAGAGATAATAATAATGAAAATGAAAATAATTTAAATAATCATACATCATATAATTTAATAAAAACAAATTATAAAAATAAAAATAATAGTTTCCGAGGAAACAATAATAAATTTATTAATTCTTAATATATATATATATAAAAAATTTAATAAACTAATTTTTTTTAATGACTTCTTATGAAATACTAATACCAAATTTTCCAAAAGATTTTAATAAAGAAAATGAAGAAATAAAAGATTTAATAATTTATTTAAATGAAATTCAAACTTTTTTTGATTCAATAAATAAATTATGTAAATCAATATTAAAAATAAATGAATCATTTTATGATGAAATATTAAATACTTTAAATAAATCAAATTTAGATTTAATTTCTTTTAGAAATGATATTCAATCAGTAATTTCAGATTTAATTTTAGTTTTTTTTCAAAATTTTATTTTAATAATTAGAAAAAATAATGAAAGCTTTAAAAACTTTTTTTTTGATGATTTAATTAAACAATTAGAACCTTGTGATAATATAATTAAGAAAATTAACTTATTAAATGAAAAATCTATTGTTTTATCTAATCAAAGAATTCAATATAAAAATTTTGAAAATCAAGAAAATAAATTATTAAAAAGATTAGAAACTTCATATCAAGAAAAAATAAATTTTGAAAAAAATGAAAAAGAAATATATAATTATAGTTTAAAAGAAAAAATAGTTAATTTATTATATGAAAATGATAAATTATATGAAGATAATAAAAAAGAAAGAATGAAAATGTATTCTGATTGTAAAAACTTAGAAATAAAATTTAATAATGAAATGAAAGAATTTTTAATATATATAATAAATGTATATATAGGAAATATAAAAATATTATATGATAGAATTAATAATTCAATGAATAATTATCATAATAAAATAAATGAAATATTAAATGATATTATAGTTAAATTAATAGAAACTTTAAATTTATTTTCTCAAAATGAAAATATCCAAGAATTTAATATTGAAAAAGATTGGACAAAAAATAATTTTACTATAAGTGAAATTCCTAAAGAATTTAATGAAATAACACAAAAACAATTAAATAAAGTTTCTCATGAAAAAAAAATAATATCAATTACTTTAAATTCTTTTAAAACTTATATTCAAAATTATGAAAATTATACTTCAAATATTAATAAAGAATTAAAAAATAATTCTAATTTATTTAATATCCAATCTTCTATTTCCAATTCTTTTTTATTTCAATTAATTAATTTCATGAAGAATTTATTTGAATTACATATAAAAAAAAATCAAGAAAAAATAAAAAAAATAAATAACAATTTAATTTCTCCTCTTTCAAATTACAATGAAAATTTATCAAATTATGAAGATAAACTTTCTATTAAATTAAATAAATTTAATAAAGAATATTCTAATTTTAAATCATCATATTCTAAAATAATATTAGATAAAGAAAAATTAGATAATGAATTTAATAAAATAAAAGAAGACTTAGAAAAAGATCCTTCTAAATTTTCAGAATTTGAAAAAAAATTTCTTTCAATTAAAAGTGAAATTGATAAATGTCAAGAAAAATTATATGAAAGTTTTAATAAATCTAAACCTTTAATTTTAGAATATAATGAAAATGTTATTAAGCAATTAATGAATAAAACATTAAATTTAGAAAAAAATCAAATTGAAAATATAAAAACTAAATTTAATGAATTTTTATTATATGAAAAAAAAATTATGAATTTTTTGAAGAAAATTATAATATTAAATATTCTTTATTTCAAGATAAAGGAATAATAAAAAAGTATATAATAGAAATATTTTCAAATAATTTTTTAAACTTAGAAGAAAAAAAATAAATGATTTAGAAAATATTTATTTATTTAATACAGAAAAAACAATAATAAATAATTATTTAAATATTTCAAATATTATTCCTCAATCAGAATTAATAAAATTAAAAGAAGACATTGATTTATTAATTGCAAATAATAAAGAAATTAATTATAAAAATATTTTACTATTAAAAGAAAAAGGAAAATTATATCAAGATATTTTTATTATTGAATCAGATGAAAAAGTTTTAGATAATTTTTCTTGTACTTTAAAAGAAAAAACTTTATTACAAGGAACTTTATATTTAACTAATAAAAAAGTTGTTTTTTATTCTTTATTAAATAAAACTAATAATTATAAAACTTTAATTATTATTCCTAATAATGATGTTTTATTCGTTGATAAAAAAAACAATTCTATTGAGTTAAAAACTCATAAAGAAAATTTTATTTTTGGTTCTTTATTATTTTCTGATTCTTGTTATGATTTATTAATTAAAACTTTTTTTAATGAAATTCCTGAGTTAAGAAATAATCAAAGTAATATTTCATTAAAAACAATTAAAAGTCCTATTTTAGAAAATAAAAAAAATTTTGATATAATAAATAATAAAATTAATCATATTAAAAGTCAATTATATTTACAAAAAAATTTATTAGAAGATGATAGTAATAAAGAATTACCAAATTTTATAAAAGAAATAAAAAAAATAAATAAAAATAATTTAAATGAATTTTTCAAAAATAATCAAAAAGAAAATATAGAAGATTTTGAATATAATTTAGATTGTGGAGATATATCTCTTCCAATAATATTTAATTTAATGTATAATCATAATATAAATATTCCTTTCTTTGAAAATAAAACTTATTTAGTTAAATTAGCAGAAATAAAACAAGATTATTATTTAGAATTAATTCAAAGAGGAAATTATGAAAATATACCAAAATATTATTTAACAAATTCAATGGAAGATTTAAAATATTTTTTAAATGAAAATAAAAGTGAAAATGTAAATAAAAAAATAACATATAAAATTAAATATATTCATCCTATTTTAAAAAAAAGATTTGGAGGACCTTCTAAATTAGAAGTTGAAGATGAAATAAATATATTTATAATTTCTCCTTTTTGTTTTATTGTTGAAATATCTTCTTATTTAAGTGGATTTATGTTAATTGATACTTATGTTTCTACTTTAAGATTTATATACACTTCTAAAATTAATGAAAATAATAATCGTTATTTGTTTCATACTAAATTAAAAATACATTTAAATATTAAATTTATTAAAGATACTTGGTTTAAGACTAAAATTAAATCTGATGGAATTTCTGATAATAATGAATTTATTAAAGATATTTTTTTACCTTTTATAAAAGATATTTTGGAGAAAGTAAATAAAAATAAGAAAGATATTTGCAAATATTTATTTAATCCTGATAAGCCTTTAACAATACATATAATTAATAGAAGAAAAAGTATTTCTAAAGAAAATAATATTATTCAAAATATAAATAATAATAAAATTAATAAAAATGATATAATTAATGTTGATGAATATATTAATAAATTAAAAGCTTATATAAATACTTTTGATTTTGAAACTAAATTAATAGTAGGAAGTCTTATAATTATTTCATTTTTATTTTTCATTTTTAAATATGATATTGCAATAATAATAATACTTCTAATTATTGGATTTTCATTATTATTTTATAAGATTATTGATATAAATAAAGAAGTTAAAAATATTAAAACTGAAATTTATAATTTTAAAAATAGTCAATTAAATAATAAAAGTTTAGATAAAAAACAATCCAATATGTAAAATGTAAATTTATAAAAATAATATTTAGTAAAATATTTTATTAATCATTTTCTGATGATTTTTATTATTAAAAATATAAATATATAGTATATTTTAAAAAATTAAAAAAAATTTAAAACATTATATAATTAGTATTATATTATTTTAAAAATTAAATACTATTCAGAAACAAGTATATTTTATTTTGTTATATTATTTTTTATTTTTTTATTTATTCATATATTAAATTTAATTTAAAAACTTTTATTTATTTCAATTTTTAATCAACAATAAAATAATTAAATATATTAATTCCTTATTATATATTAAAATGAAAAAATTCAACAGGAAAAAAATAGAAATAATTTTTAAGAAAAAAGAGAATATAAAGCAATTTTCTTTTCTATTTTCATGGGAGGAGGACAAAGTTACAATAAAAAATATGAAGACCAAATAAATGATTTAAAGAGAGAAATGTTAAAAATGAAAGAAATAATTGAGGATCATAAAAAAAAAACACAAGAAGATATGAATTCAATGATTGAAAGTGAAATAAAATCATTAAAAGACACATTATTGAAAAATAACAAAGAAAAAGAAATAGAATTAATTACATCATTTGTAAAAGAATTTAAAGAAAATATAGATAAATATAGTATTTTAAAAATTCTTTTAGAAGAGAATGAAAAACAAGAAGAAAAAATATATAAGGCAATAAAGGAAAAATTTAATGAGTTTCATAATAATATTTCCTAAAAAATAAATCATTTAAATATTTTAATAATAGGTCCAACTGTCGTAGGAAAAAGTACATTAATAAATTCAATATTAAAATTAAATAAAGAAAATGCAGCTGAAGTTGGATTAGGTAATTGTATAACAGAAGAAACAAAAAGTTATACTTCAAATGAATTTAAATATTTAAGATTATATGATACTAGAGGAATAGATTTTAAAATCAGTATTGAAGAGTCTAAACAAAATATTAAAAATTTTATTAATAGTAAAACTAAAGATATTGATGAATTTATTCATATTATTTGGTATTGTACAACTGGATCTAGATTTCAAGAAGAAGAAGAAAATTATATGAAAGAATTAATTAATATTTATGAAGAAAATAAACTTCCAATTATTATTGTTTATACTCAAGCTTCTAAAAAAAAGAGAACAGAAACAATGAAAGAATATATTCAAAAAAAACTTTTAAATGAAGAAATTGATGTAATACCAATTTTAGCTGTAAAAGATGAAAATGATTTTATTGAACCTTTGAAAACTTATAAATAAAGCTATTGAAAAAACTGAAAATGCTATTGATTCTGAATATTATATTTTTATTAAAGAAAATATCAAAAAAGAATTTATTGCTCAATTTGAAAAAAAAAGTATTTTTGAAATCAAAAGATTTCATTATCCTTCTGATTTTGAAGAATTTATTGAAAGTTTAAATATAATTAGAGGAAATATGAAGCTATTACTTACTTCTTATTCAGATATTCAATATAATAAAATTTATGATAAAAATTCTGATGAAAGAAAGTTTTTGTTTGAAAATTTAGAGAATGATTTTCAAAAATTATTTGATTTATATTTTATTGAGAAAAACAATGAGTTTTTGTTGGAAAAATCAAAAGAAATTGAATTGGATATAGAAAAGAAATTCAAAAGTAAATTAATAAAGAAAAAATCAGAATTAGAATGGAAAAATTTTTGGGCTCAAGAAATTAATGTATATTATAATGAAATTAAAGCAAATATAATAAAACAATTTTATGATTTAATAGTTAAAATATTCTACGATGAATTTAAAACATATTTAAATACAAAAATAAATGAATGTTTTAATAAAACAGAAGTTAAAAAAATATTAAAACAAAAGGCTCAAAATTGTTTAAAAAGTTTATCTGAAAAATTACAAGAAAATTTAAATAAGTTCAGTAGAACCTGTATTGCTTAAATAATAAATTAAAAATTAATTAAAATAAATAAAAAGATTTTAATAAGATTTAATTATTTAATTATATTATTTAATTTCAATTTTATCATTTTTTCTAAATATTTAAAAAAATAAAAATTTATATGAAATTGTAATTAATAATTAATTTTAATTTTAAAATAAATGTTTGAAAATGCTTATAATTACCTTTCAGAAAAAAATAATGTTACAATATCATTTTGTTCAAGTCAATCAAAAGGTTGTAATTCAAAAAATATATTATCTAATAATCAAAAGAATATTTGGCTTTCTGAAAAAAATGTTCCTCAAACTATAATATTCAATTTAACAAGAATGATAAAATTACCAAATAATTATTTTAAATATTTTGGACTTTATTGTTGGCATTCTTACACAACAAATCCAAAAATAATTCAAATTTCTTTTTCTGAAAATAATAATAAATATTATAATATAGGAGAATTTGAATTAAATATGTTACCTTCACCTCAATTTTTTCAAATTGATCATATTATTAATAAAAGAAATATAAAAAAAATTAAATATCTTAAATTAATTATTAAAGAAACTTTCGGTGGAAATAGAACTTATATTAATCAAGTTTTTTTATTTGATGATACTATTGAAATTAAATCTAATTATTCTTTAAATGATCTTGAAGATAATTTAGAAGAAAGTGAAAATGAAGAAGATGAAAAAAAATATATTAAAAATTATAATTTAAGTGATAAAGAGAATATAAAAAAAAATATTAAAAAAAACTCAAGTTTATCAAATGAAGAAATAAAAGAAAAAAAATTAAAAAAAATAGAAAAAATATTAAAAGAAAAAATCCTAAATAATATAAGTGAAAAAGAAACATTAAATGAAAAAGAAGATGAAATAAATAAATATATAACACCAGAAAATGAGAATGAAGAAGAAGAAGAAGAAGACAATTATCCAAATGTAAATTTAAATGATTATTTATCTAATGAAAATTCAAAAAGACAAACATCAAATAAAATATATTATTCATCAAATATAATGAGTGGAAATCAAACAGAAAGTGAAGATCCTTTTAAAACAAATAATTATATTTCAAATTCAAATAGTACTTATTCAACAAATTATAATAAAAGAAATTTAACTCCTATTCCAAAGTCTTCTAAAAAATTATTTAAATCTCCTGAAAATGAAAATAATTATATTAATCCTAAAAGTAAAAATGATAATAAAGTAATTTATATTAGTAGTAATAATGAAAATAATGAATATAAAAGATTGGAAAATCAATTAAAAGAAATGGAAAATCGATTAAAAGTATTAGAACCTAATTATGATATAAATAAAAATTTATCTCATTCTAAAAGTTTTAGTTTTTTACCAAAAGATTCCAATAAAATTTTATCTCAATCAAATAATCAATTTATTAATCACAATAATAGTAATTTTATTAATGAAAATAATAGTCAATTTACCCCTTCTTTAAGAAAAGAAGAATTAATAAGTTCTAAAAATTCAAATAATGAAAATATAAATAGTATAAATTCTAATAAAATTATTATAAATGAAGATAGAGTTAAAATATTAGAAAATAAAATGAATAAATTAGAAAATGAATTATCAGAAATGAAAACTCAATTTAATAAACTTTCAGATAATATTCAAACTTTAATTACAATGAAAGAATCAAATGAAAATAATCAAATAAATAATAATAAGCAATTAATTAAAATTATACTTAAAGAATGTGAAAAATTAATAAACATAAAATTATCTGAATTTAATTATCATTTAAATAATAATCAATATTCTCCAGCAACAAATAAAATAACTCATGAATATTATCCAAACAATAATATCAATTATAATAATATATCAATAGACACAGATTTAAATTCTTTAGAATTTAGATTAAATAAAAAAATAGATGAAAGATTAAATATTTTAGCAAATAATATTCAAAGTCAAATAAATGATAATTTATTAATTCCTTCGATTAAAAGTATTGAAAAAACAATGAAAAATAATATGGAAGAAATAAAAGATAAATTAATTCAATTAAATTTAACTTCAAATAATAATAATAATTTAAATCAAAGTAATAGTTTTATTGATTCTTATAGAGTAAGTAAATCCCTTCTTTCTTCTCAAAATGATAATAAATCTTCTTCTGTTAAAAGAAATGAAAAATATGAAGAAATTAATAAAATTGGAGAAAAGTTATATGATAAATTAGTTGAAAAAGAAAAAAAATTACAAGAATTTAAAAATGAAACTACTAATTATTTTAAAAGAAAGTTAAAAAATGATGAAAGAAGATTTACTAATAGTATAAATAGTTTAAATTCACAAAGTAATAATATGAATTAAATTCCTTGATTTCAAATTTAAAAATATTAAATATAAATATATTAATGAAAAATAAAATATAATATAATATATTTTAATTTTTTTATAACAAATGAATATAAATATTTAATAATTTTATTTTGGAAATTTATTCTAATATATATTTAAAAGGAATAATATCAAAAAACAACTTCTAATAATAACCAAAATTTATCAAATCCTAACAATAAAAATATTATAATAAATCTAAAAAAAAAGAATAATAATAATATGTATAAAAATATAACAAAATAACGAAAATAAAAATTTTTATTTTCTTCTTCTTCTTTTTCTTTTCCTATTATCTTCTTCTTCTTCTTCTTCTTCTTCATCACTATTTTCATCATCATCATCATCACTATTTTCCTCATCATCTTCATCACTTTCAATTCTTTTTTTATTTTTTCTTTTTTGATTAGTATTACTTCTACTATTACTTCTTAGATTTTGACTTCTTTTTTTTTGAGGTGTTCTATCAGGTACATCATTCATATCTTCTCTTCCTAAATTTTCATTTAATTTTACTTTTTCGTCATCTGGAACAATATCATTTAATTGTTTTTGAAGATCTCTTAATTGAAGATTTAAAGCTAATTCTTTTCTATCTAATTCATCTAATCTTGCTATTATTTCTTCTTTTGTATTTATTCCTCCCATTTTTTTATAATATTATGGGTTTTTACTTTATTTTTTTTAATTTATGTTTTTATTATTTTTATTTTTTTTTTCTTATAATAAATTCTATTCTCTTTAATATTTCTTTATGTAATATTGTTTTTTAAACTTTTATATTGTTTTTATATTTTTATTTGTTTATACTTCCTTTATAATAAATTTGAGTTATATTCAATTATTATTTATATCAGAATTAATTTTTCTAATATTAATTTTAAAATTATTGTCTTTTAAATAATTAATTATATCATTCAGAAGGATTTATTTTCAGGTTTTAAAAATAAATCATTATTCATTTAATATTTTTATTTTCTTTTTTTCATATATGATATATATATATTAATATTATTACTATATATTGTTTTTTAAAATATTTTATTAAACTTTTTTTATTTTATTATAATTTTTTTTTTATATTTTTTTATAATATTTCTAAATTATCTTGATGTTTTTTAGCTTTTTCTATTATTGTTTCTTCAATTGATTTATATATTTTTTTTTGATGGGATTTTATTTTTTTTTTGAACTTTTTTCATGAATTGAATGTTTTTAATCTTTGATAAAGTATTAGGATCATTAATTTCTCCTTGTTTCTGAGGTAAAACCTGAGGTTTAGGTTTTGAAAAATGATGATTTTTTCTTTCATGTCTTATTTTCCTTTTTTTAGCATAATAATTTTGATTATTATTTTTACTAATTTTTTTAACTTTTCCTTGTACCATTTTTTCAAAAAAGAAAAAAATATAAAAAAAAAAATAAATTCCATCAATAATATCTAAAAATATATAAATTTAAAGAAAAAAAAATAATAATTCAAATAAATAATATAATGAAATAATATAATGTAAATTCCAAATAAAATATAAATTATAAAAGGAAGAAATATCATTATTATTGGATATTACATTAATGAGAAAAGTTAGATATTTTAAATTTTGATAAATATTCAGAATTATAATTTTTGATTATAATTATTTTTTTTTAAAGATTTTTAAATACTTATTTTGAAATGAATTTATTATTTTATTTATATTTTAATTAAATATTAATTTAACCGATAAATTGTTTTAACATTTTTTCAATGATAATAAGTTCCAAAAATTTTTATCAAAAATTATAAGTATAATAGTATTATTGTTTCTAATTTTAATATATGTTTAACAATATATTGTAAAAATATTATTATTTATGAATTTTAATTGAATTTAATAATTTTTAATTAAAGAGAAATAATAGTATATCTTAATAAAATTAAAAATTCTTTTTCTGATTCATTATTATATTATAAATGCCATAAAAAAGAAGAATAAAAATCATTGAAAATAATACTATAAATTGTCTAAAAATAAAGCTTATGATATTAAAAAAATATAATTACTAAAATTATTAATTTACCTTAACCCAAAAACTTCGATTTTTACCTATTTTTTTAACAATTTTTAAAAAAAAAATATAAATTTTATAGCATTCAAATAAAGTAAGCAAGTAATATCAATAAGTTGACTTATAATCAAAATAAGATAATAAGATTCATATAATAATTCCAAAAAACAAAATATAAAAAAAATGAAAATATTAATATTCAAATAGTTTTTATTAATTATTTCATCAAAAAAAAATTTCATTTTCAAAAAAATCTATTTTCAATGATAGTATATAAATATCAAATTGGGATTATTTAAAAAGAAAAAGATAAAATTATTACAAGTTAAACTTTATATATTTTAAATTTTTTTATCTAATATTGAATCAATAATTAAAAAAACACTTTCAATAAAGTAAAAAAAAAATCTTAATTAAATATTAATGAAAACAGTAATTCTTAGATTGAATAATTTTAATTTAATTATTTTTTGAATATTTTCAAAAAAAATCTTTCAAAAAAGAAAAAATGATTATTAATTTTCATTTACAAAAAGATTATCTTTTATTTTTATTATGTATAATTAGTTCTTTTTTATTAGAATTGTTAATGAAATTAAAAGCAATAGAGATGGATAATAGTAATGCTAACGTAGCTCAATTTTATAAAAGTTTAGGGCAATTTTTCTTAATTATATTGTTTTTCGTTGAAAACAAGATTTTAAATTCTTCTATATTACATGAAAAATCTTTTCAAAATGAAATAGATTTAAAGAATATTTCTAAACAATCTATTAAATTTATTATTATCAGTATAATATTAGATTATATATCATTAGTATGTTATAAGCAGGCATTAAATATCAAAGATTTTAAATTAATGAGTTTTGAAATGTATTTACAATTCACATGCTTTTTTTTGATTGAGAAAAAAATAATTAGTAAAAGTAATATTTATTCACATCATTATTTATCATTTTTTCTTAATATTATAACTATGATAGTTTTGTTTATTTCTCTTAATAAATTTAACAGTGTAAATTCTTATTTTATGATTGTATATATTTTATATTATTCCTATTGTTATGCTTTTACTAATTTATTTATAAAATATATTAATAAATTTTATTTTATAAATATCTATTTTCTAGCTAGTATATTTGGGATATTTGAATGTATTTTTCAAATGATTGTTGGAAGGGAAAAATTTTTACCTTTTAACCCTTGGTGTATTCCAATAATGATATTAAGTTTTTTTAATTTTTTTTTATTCTTTTATCTTACAGAAAAATTTGATCCAATTATAGTAAATTTAAGTAAAAATACCGGAGAATATTTATTTAGATGGTTTTGGTTCGCAGAAAAAACTTTTAAATTCTTAACTTTAATGTTAATTGTAATAATTTTAAATATAATTATATATATGATTTATTTAGAAATTATGGAACTTAATTTTTTAGGTTTAAATAAAAATTTTACAATGAAAATTGAAGAAAGAGCAGAAAGAGAAACTAAAAATTTAATAAATGATTCTGTTGTTAGAGGCATTTCTGATTATGCAGTTGAATAATTATTTTATTTAATTATTAACAATAACCATTAAACCAAAAATTTATAATAAATAATTGTTGATTTTCATTTTTTTAAAAATAATATATAAATTAAAATTATTTATTTGGTCTTTCTGAATGCAATTCTTATATTATTAAAAATTCAACTTAAATTTTATGTTTATTGCTTAATTAATATATTCTTTTAATTAATATTCAAAGAGAGAAATTTTAGTTAATTAATTTTTATAAGAAAATAATCACATTCAATTCTTAAAGTCACTTTATTTAAAATATTAATTTTTTAAACTTTTATACATTTAGAAATAAAAATATTGGAAACTCATTTTTATAATATAATTAAAGACATATTAAATCTAAAAAATTATTATATATATATTTATAATTAATTATTAAATTATTTCATCACAAGAAATTTAGAATATTTATACAATATATATTTAACCAATTGGAATACAACAACATAATAATTTTTTTTTCTTTTTTATTGGAATTGAAAATTGTAAATTATTATTATTATTATTTTTATTATTTCTAGAAGTATTATTATCATTTTTAATATTAATATTATCATCTGTTTCTTTTATAAAAGGATTTATTGTATTACATTTTCTCATTTCTTTTTTATCAATTTTATGAAATTTGAATTTAAAATCATATTGTTTTTTTTGATTTATTTCTTCTTTATTATTATTATTATTATTATTATTTTTTTCTCCTTGAAAAAATGAAGAATGAGGTTTTTGATGAGAATTATATTTAACAATATCATTAGGATTAATTTTATTTGAATCTAATGATTCATCAACTTCATAAATTTTATTATCAGATATTATATTTAATATATATTTATTATTTTTTTTATTAACAGAATTCTTTATTTCTCTTTTTTTATTTTTTGGAGAGTCTTCAATACTTAATTTATTTTTCATAAAATTCTTTGAAGTTGATTTAGGTCTTATTTTAAAAAAATTTTGTATATTATTGTCAGAAGATGAATCATCTTTATTTGAACCTAAAATTACTACATGATCATTCATTTGATAATCTTTTGAATTATTCTTTTTTAATCTTCTCCTAAATTCTTTTGTTAGATGATTTTTTTTCTTATTTTTTTTATAAGAAACATTTGGACTAAAATTTGGGGTTTTACATCTATTTTCATTTATTAATGATTTTAAAAAATTTTCATAATATTCAATATTATCTTCAGAAGAAGAATCAGATGAAAAATCTTTAAACTTTTTTTTTGACTCATGACGATAAAGTTTATTTTCAAATGTTTTTTGTAAATCACTTTGATTTCTATAATCAACATTATTATTAATTTGAATATGTTCATTCATGTATTATTTAATTTTTAGAATTATTAATTTATTTTAAAAAAAATATGTATAATCAATTTTAAAAATAAAAATATATTTCAATGAATTTAATTAATTAAATGGATTTGTGATAATAAATAAAGTATGACGAAAGGCTTTTTGAATATAAAAAAAAGAATATTTAGAAAATTAAATTTTAATAAATGCTTTTAAAATCCTTTAGAAAAATAAATAAAATATAATATTTTTAGTTCTTTGAAAAACACATTATTATTTAATGATGTATTTATTATACCTTCATTAATATTATTATTATTTTTTTTATTGTCTATTATTTTTCTTCATTTTTATGAATAAAATTAAATTATCTTTAAATATATAAAATTGTTATTATTAAATAATTGATTTTTATTTCACATAATTATTTGTTTAAATATCACTTTTATTAGGAAATAAACAATTTTTTTGAATTAAATCAATTATCCTTATTTTTTGTTTTAGGTTCATTCAATCTAATTTTTACATAAAATATGGCAATTAGCATGAAATAATATTTTATCAATAGTTTCTTTTTCTGAAAATATAATAAAACCAAAAGATCTTGTTTGACTAAAAATTCTATTAAAGAAGTATAAATTAACTTTCAGTAAAATGATTGTTAAAAAGAAAAATCCTTTTATTACTAATTCCTTAGATTAATATTTTGAATCTTTTTCTAAAGGTCCTTTTAAAAAAAGTGTATTAATTTATTAACATTAAATAATAAAATTATGTTGAAAATTTAGACGATAAAAAGAAGAAATTATTAGTGAGGAAAAAATTAAGATTTTTTAATTCATAAAAAAAAAGAAAAAATGAAGAAAGATTTCAATTTTATTAATGATAAAAATATTTTAATGACTGAATATGAGATTAAAATTGAAAAAATAGATGGTTGAAATAAGAATAATATCTTATATATAAATACTCTTATGTCATCATTACTAAATAAATCATTTTTTTATTTTATTTTAATTAATTTAGAGTATAAAATTTAAATTCAGAAATAAATAATATGAAAAAAAATTTTACACCTTATAAAAAAATAAACAAAAAATTAATAATCCTTAAAATTTAATCTTAATTAATAATTATTAAATTATAAATTCTTTACAAAACAACATAAAATATTAAAAAATAAATATTTTTAAAATTATTTATTTAAATGTTATAACTATATAGAAATATTAAATTCTAATTTAAACTTTTCCATATTAATATTTCAAATTCAATTTAAATCTAAATCACAAAAATCAATAAATTATTTTTTTGAAATAATTTAAAAGTTACAAAAATTAACGTTTATAAGAGCATTTTTAAAAAAAAATTCAATGTAAATTATAATAGAAAAATATTTAATTTCATTTGTTTAATTCATTATAAATTTAATTATTATTTTTGGGAAGAATGAAATAAGATTTTTACTGAAGATACATTTTAATTTTTGATAAAAGAAATAGGAATAATGAAAATTTATTGAGCATTTTTTTCAAAGTTAATTAAATTAATATAACTTCACATTTATTAAAAATTCATTAATACATAAAAATTAATTTTAATTATTTCTTAAAATAATAATATTGAATGTATTTTTTTTATTTTTTTAATTTTTTCAACAAATTCAGCAAAATTAAAAGTTAGATTGACTTTTGATAAGAAAATAAAGTTAATTCTTAAAAATAATAAACCAACAATGAATCATTTATTGTTTTTTTATCAAAGTCAAAAAAAAACTCAAAAAAAAAATATAAAATGATAAAAGAGGATTATAAAATAAACAAAAATAATTTTCAGGAAATAAAACTTTGTTCTATTTTTTAAAAGAATTGAAGAGAATCAATTAAATATTATTATTTTTGATTTTTTTTTCATTTTTACCTTTATAAATAGACTAAAAAATATTTTTTAAATCCTTGAAGATGGTGAAGATATAAGTTCTATTTGATAAAAAATGGAAGAGTGAATTTTTTTACATATTTTGAAAATAAAATGACTTATCATTAAGTTTAATCTTTTTTAAATTAGAAAAGAATTGATTCATGATTTCTGGTAATATTATTTTAAAGTATTTACTCTTATTATTCTCTAAAATTTCAAAATTGGAAATAAATATTATTATTATTTAATATTTCAAGATTTCTTTTAAAACATTTTTATCCTTAAAAAATCTAAAAATGCAATAATATTACCCTTTTAAAATAATGATTCTTAAGAGAAATCTTTTTTCCATAAAAAAATAAAATACAATTAAACATAAAGGAAGTCCTTATATAAGTTATATAAGGATTAAAAAATTTAAAAACTTAATTCTGAAAAAAACATTTTATAATATAAATAACACTGAATTATCTTATTTAATTCATAATAAACAATAAATTTGTATGAAATTCCAAAATTAATTCTTAATATAAAATAAATTTTACATATTTTAAAAATTAAAAGAAATAAATCTTCTTCCAAAATTCATATAAAACCATATAAAAATTTTAATAAATAAATAACCAAATGAAGTTACTATTCCTTTTCTTAATCCCATTAATAGCCTCATTATATACTGGAGAGAATGTAAATAAAGTGCATGAATATCCTGCACTACGTGTATCAAGAGGAAATGAAACAATAAATAGACCATTATTTCACTTTACTCCAAAAACTGGATGGATGAATGATCCAAATGGTTGTTTTTATGATAAAAGTACTTCTACATGGCATTTATATTTTCAATATAATCCACAAGGTACAACTTGGGGTCAACCATTATATTGGGGACATGCTATATCTAAAGATTTAAATACTTGGAAAGAACAACCTATTGCAATTGGTCCTCCTAATGATAGAGATGGTGTTTTTTCTGGTTCTATTTTTATTGATTCTGAAAATGAATCTGGGTTGTTTCCTGATTCTGTTACTGCCCAACAAAGAATTATTGCTATGTGGACTTATAATTATGATGATGAAAATAAAGCTCATCATCAAAATCAATGGTTAAGTTATTCTATAGATGGAGGAACTACTTTTGTTACTCCTGGTTATGAAGGAGATGATAATAAATATAATGGAGAATTTATTAATCCTGTTGCTTCTGCACGTTATAAAAATTCTGCCGGGGAAGATGTTGAACAACTTGATTTTAGAGATCCTCAAGTTATTAAATATTTAGCAACTAATAATAATGCAGAAGGTCAACCAGAAGAAGATAGAGTGTTTATTATGACTGTTGCTAGAAGTCAAGAATATGTTATTGAATTTTATCAATCTTCAAATGGAGTTAAATTTGAACCTAAAGGAACTTATGAATTTGGAGGATTTTTAGGTCATCAATATGAATGTCCAAATATGTGTCATTTAAAAAATAAAGAAAAACTTGATGGTGAATTAGATGATTATTGGGTATTATTTATATCAATTAATCCAGGTTCATTTTTAGGAGGATCATCAACATGGTATGTTATAGGTACTTTTGGAAGAATTGGTGGATTAATAGCTAATAATTTTGAATTTGTTCAAACACATAAATATTTAAATATATTTGATTATGGAAAAGATTTCTATGCAATGCAATTATATTATATTGATCCAGATGATGATGAACAATTAAAATCAGGATATGATACAATAACAGGAATTACATGGGCTTCAAATTGGCAATATTCAGGTATAGTTCCAACAGATCCATGGAGAAGTTCAATGGCAATTCCAAGAGAATTTTATTTAAGTCATTTTAATTTAAATACTCAAAGAAGTTTCTTAACATTAAAACAAAAACCTATTTTAAAACATAGTAATTTCTCTCCTTCAATAAATACTTTAACTCCAGTTAAAATAGAACCATTAACTACAGATAATCCAAATAGAATAATTGATTATTCAGAAGGAGCAAATGGTGCTTTTGAATTTTGGATTGATTTTCAAGTGACTGGTCAAGGAGATACTCCAGAATTTTATGTTTTATTCAGAGGAGGTTCTATGCCAGAAGAATATTTAAAATTCCATTTTCATGATAATGGTCCTCAATTTTTCCTTGATAGAGGACACACCAATGTTCAATTCGTCAGGAATTTTGGAGCTTTTAATCATCAAATTCATCTTTTTAGTGAACATTTAAATTGGAGATATAATGTTTATGGTTTAATTGATAGAAATATTATTGAATTATTCTTAAATGTTGATGATATAGCAGAAAAAACTAGTTATGTTGTTGCTACTAATACTTTCTTCTTTTCTGGAGGTAATTTTGTTAGTGTTGTTGAATTTGTTCCTGTTTCAGAAGGAAGATTTAATATTGATTTCTATGGTAGACAATTAACCACTTTTGATTATACTGAATAACTTGACTAATAATTTAAATAAACCATAAATATAGGTTATTAATAAATTTTTTAGAATGTGAATTATTAAACATTTATTAATTATATCAAAAATAAAAAATTTTTTGGGATAAGTCTTTTTAATAAATATATTCTTAAACATATATTCTTTAAAAAAATCTTAATCATTTAATGAAGAAAATACGTTAAACTATTAAAAATTTGAAAAGTATGTAATTAATAAGGAATTAACTTCTATATTTACATTAACAATATTTAAATTTAATTATTATAATTATTATAATTATTATAATTATTATTATATTAAAAATATAGAGGGGGTTTGGGGATTGGGGATTGGGGATTGGGGATTGGGGATTGGGCCCAATCCCCAATCCCCAATCCC
>JAEEGK010002170.1_pt1 | contig 49043 bp, 41 predicted proteins | sample 8958771 | NCBI WGS metagenome assembly JAEEGK01 (sample SAMN16246547, study PRJNA631951) | gut metagenome | biome: gut microbiome; feature: rumen; material: SC-attached | host: Bos | place: Iran: Karaj | collected 2018-10 | reverse complement strand
GGATAGCCCCGATGATACTGGCTGCACAGGCAGAAAACCGCATTGGTGCAGCCTGGCTGAAGGGGGATAATCCCAGGCTGGTGAAGGACACCATCAGGATGGGCGACGTGTGGATTGTGTGTGAACTGATTTCGAGCGGGATGCGCAATGGCGGCGCACCACAGCTGACGGGAGGCACCTACGCCCCTGAGACCATCGGCTATGCCATTGCCATCCAACAGGCAAGCGACCATTATCTGATGCTCGGCTCCAACGTCCGCATCACCTTCCTCCCCGCCAAGGGTGAGGGTGTCATCGGGCTGGCAAAGGTCACTGAAGGCGACTTCGACGAACAAGGTCGGTGGCAGGAAGGGCGGTGGCTGAACGGCGACGAGATTCAGTTGCGCTACGACCTGCTTTATGCCGTTGACGAAGGATTCTCGGGACAGGGGCTGAACTTCGGTCGCCCGGAACCATCGTTCCAGAAAGTTGAACTATTTACCTATTAACACAATGAAAAAGGGTCTGGCATTACTTTGGACGGCTTTGCTGGCGATGACCGCAAGCGCGCAACCTGACATTCTGGTGACGGAACCTGGTTTCAAGGTATTCCAGTTTCCACGGACACAAATTCCTCGTATAGACGGCGACTTCACCGACTGGGACATCGTTCCTGACGCGTACAGCGTATCCATCGACGAAATGTGGGACGATACAGGCAAGCACAAGAACATAGACCGCTCTACGCTCGACGTCAAGGTAAAAGTGGGCTGGGTGAAGGGGCTGAACAGACTGTATTTCCTCTACGAGGCATACGACGACTTCTGGGATTTCAACCAACTGGGACTTCATAATGACACCTACGAGATTGTGGTGGACGGTGACCTCTCTGGCGGTCCGCATACTGACGAATTCAGGCCGAATCCTGAAGTGATGCGTCGTATAGATGCCTTCTTCGATTTTCAGAACCGCCACGCCCAAAACTATCACATCATGACCCCGCCCACCGAGGGCAAGTCGTGGACGATGGTATGGGGACCGCAACAATGGCTGAAATACCTGCCTTACGCCAACTATGCCTACGACTACAGCTTCAGCCACGGAGAAAGTGGATGCCTGCGCATGGAGTTCTACATCACGCCTTTCGACTATGCCAGTCCTGAAGGTCCTGAGAAGTCGGTGGAGAGCCGGCTCTACGAGAATAAGAAAATTGGGCTTTGCTGGGCAGTCATCGACTACGACGGAGAGACACAGAACAATGGTTTCTGGAATCTGTCGAAGCACCATAAGATGTATGGCAACGCCTCCATGCAGCGACTGTTTACGCTGATGCCTCTGGAGCCACAGTTCCGTAAGGCGGTGGAGTGTGACTGGACGTTTACCGTAGTGCCCGACAGCCGTACCGTCTGTTTCCGCGACCAAAGTTACGGTCCTATTGTGTCCTGGCATTGGGATTTTGGCGATGGCACTACCTCGACAGAGCAGAATCCTATACACACATACGCCAATGACTATTCTCATTATGTGGTGACGCTCACTGTCGATGGCCCAAAAGGCAGCGCCCGCTGTTGCAAGGTATGGGAGGTCTGTGTGCGCGACACTCAGCATCCGTCTGACACACCCTACGATTAACACGTAAAAACAATACGAGATGTCATTACAGATAAATATTTCAATGTGCCGAAAACTGCTCATCGTGGTATGTTCGCTCTGGTGGGGCATGACACTCTTGGCTCAGCATGTCAAGGTCACTAAGCATATTAGCTCGGCAGACGGACTGTCGAACGACTTTGTGACACGGCTGGCTATTGACGGTAATGGCTTTGTGTGGGCTGGAACGGAGGCTGGCGTGAACCGCATAACAGGCAGTCGCTGTACCGTTTTCAGTACGGCTAATGGAAACCGACGAGAGCATTGCACAGCCCTGTATTACCATAAGGCCAGTCAGCAGATGATGATAGGAACGGAAGGTGACAACCTATACATCTTTGACTGCCGTCATGGAGAGATGCGAGAGATAGAGAAAGACAATAAAGGGCCATATTTTAACGTTCAGGACATCACGGCGTCGGCTGACGGGGGAGTATGGCTGGTGTACGGCAATGGCCTGCTGAAGAAGTTGAATCCCAAGACTGACGAGATGACAGTCTTGACACTGAATGAACGTCATGCCAGTCGCTGTATGATGGATGATGGGAAAGGATGGCTCTATCTGGGTCATAGCCAGCACGGTATGACGATGGTGGAACTTAAAAGCAATAACGTCCGCCGCTTTGTACATGAACCGACAAACCCGAAGAGTCTGCCAGGCAATAATGTACGGAAAATCATGATGGACAGTCGGAAACGGATTTGGGTGGGCACTGACCAGGGCCTGGCGCTCTTTCATCCAGACAGCGGAACGTTCGACAAGGTTACAGGGCTGCACAACGATTACGATGACAACGTGTATGACATCTGTGAAATGGAGGATGGCAGCATTTGGGTGGCATTGGACTTAGGTGGCATCAAGGTGGTGAACGACCTGCACTACGATGACACGGAAGTGATGTTGTCGTCCATCAATGCACGCAGCATAGTATGCGACGAGTTCGGCAATGCCTGGGTAGGCAATCACAGCACTGGTGTCGATTTCATTTCTGCGGAAGCGTCGCCGTTCCATCTCCTGAACTACTATAATACCTCAGGTTTACCCGTACATGTTAATTCCCTGTGCCATGACGATGCCGGATATATATGGACAGGCAGCGAGGACGAACTGGGAAAATGGCAAGACAACCAGCTGTTTGGACAATGGTCGCACCGTGGCATCACAAGGCGTGAACATAACTACATACGCTGCATGATGGCTGACAGTCAGGGTTATATATGGGTGGGTGCCGACGATCAGGGTGTCTTTCGACTGAACCAGCAAACTGGCGTGCTGAATCCAATCAATATTGGACATGACGGCTGTGACGTTCATGCCTTTGCCGAGGACGAGAGGGGCACCGTCTGGATAGGCAGTGAAGTGGGCGTTTTCACATATTCCAATAACATGATACAGCGGCAGGACAACATCACCCAGATTGCCGGAAACAGGCCTGTGACCAGCTTTGTATGGCTGGATAGTGGCAGAATGATGGTTTCGACGCTTGGAACAGGCATACACGTCATCGGCGGTGGCTCCTTAGACGTTAATAACGGATTGCCTTCGAACAACATCAATCAGGTTATCAAAGATGGTGATACCGGGTTGTGGTTGGGTACATACGAAGGACTGGTACACATCAAGGATGGAAGGCAACTGGAGGGAATCGCTATTTATGACCAGCGGCAGGGACTGGCCGACAATCATATTCTCGCCCTGATACGTGACGGGATGGGGCGTGTCTGGATGAGTACTTTCTCCGGCATTTCATGCTTCGACCCCCAAACAAAGCACTTCTACAATTTTAATCTCTTTGATAACCGCTATCTGAGCGGTTTCTCCGTTGGAGCGGTGACAAAGGACTATGCGGATAAAATTTATTTTGCATCGGCGCAGGGCGTATGCTATTTTAACCCTGACGATTTCAACAATTACACCAAAGTATCGCAGGTACAGATAGTGAGCTGTCAGGCATACAACCCCGTCGGTAGTGACACGGAAATATTGACGCTGACACCGGATGAGGGTAACTGTGTCTATGCCGGCCATACACAGAATACGCTACGCTTGCTTTTTGCCGTTCGTAATGCTGCACAAAATGGTCACGAGGAGTATGCCTATATGATGAAGGGAATGAACGACCACTGGTATTACATCGGCAACGATCAGGAGGTTGTGTTCCGTGGTCTGGCGCCAGGCAACTATACGTTCGTTCTTCGTGCCAAGCTGAAAGAACAGGACTGGGAGAACGCCACTGAGACGGAAATCTATATACATATAGCACCACCGATATGGAAGACGTGGTGGGCGTGTCTAATCTATCTGTTTGTCATCGGCTTTGGTGGCTGGTATGTCGTGCGCAGCTATTCCCGTTTTCGTAACAATAATCATACGGCACTATGAGACTATTGACAGCATTATGCTTGCTCCTTTTATGGTATAAAGGACTGGCCTTTGACCAACGCGTGACCACGGCTGACGGACTGTCGAACGACTTCGTGGTAGGGCTGGCTATTGACGGGCAGGGGTACGTTTGGGTGGCTACGGAGGCCGGCGTGAACCGCATAGCGGGGAAGATGTGCCAGCCGTTTCCCCAGTCGGCGCTGACGGACGGTCAGCGTATTACTGCCATTTTCTGGCACGCTATGACCAATCAGATGCTGATTGGTTCGGAACGGGGGCTGACCGTCTATCGGCCTGCAACGGGCACGAAGTGCGAACTGACAGCCAGGGACGGCCTGGTGGCATCGAGTATTGACTGTATTACCATGGCAGGGAATGATGATGTGTGGCTGGTGTATAGCAGTGGGCAGGTACAAAGGCTGGACTGCAGGACGCTGAAGGCGACAACTCTGAACATAAAGCAGACTTATCGCAACCGCTGTGCATTGGACGACGGCCAAGGTCATCTCTATATCGGGCATAGCCAGAACGGCATGAGTATCGTTGACATCAGTGACGGCACCATGCGCCACTATGAGAGTCCGTCAGACCAGCGGCAGGGCGAAGTAGCCAACAGGTTGCCAGGCAATAATGTCAGAAAGATATTTAAGGACGACAGAAGTAGGATATGGGTGGGAACGGACAACGGCATGGCACGCTTCCTACCGGCTACGGGGACTTTCGAGAAGGTGGCTCATGCCGACGGCGACTACGACTACAATGTTTACGACATATTGCAGTCGAGGGATGGCACACTATGGGTAGCTACTGACATAGGTGGGGTAGTGGGGCTGTCGGCAAGTGGCGACATGCGGTTTGACCATTCCCTACAGTTGAAAACATCGTCGCTTAATACGCGATGCCTGGCACAGGACGAATTTGGCAACTTTTGGGTAGGCAACCACAGCACGGGTGTCGACTTCTTCAGTGCACAAGAGTCGGACTTTACCGTTGTGGGACGTGCCGAAAACAATAGCAACCTACACCCGGTATATGCGCTGGCACCCGATGTCGATGGGATCGGATTCTGGTCGGTCGGTCAGGACGAAATGATGTTTTGGCGTGACGGCAAGGAAGTCAAGTGGTGGACCGGAGAGTACAGGACGCGCCAGAGGCATTCCTCGGCACGCTGCGTGATGGCCGACCGTGAAGGGTACGTCTGGGTAGGCGTGGACGACTGTGGCGTATTCCGATTTAACAGGCGAACAGAACGTTTCGAGCATATCCCCCTCTACCCTGAGGAACTTGATGTCCTGTCGTTTGCCGAGGACGGACAAGGCGGTGTATGGATAGGCGGCGAGGCTGGCGTCTATCACTATGCTGACGGCAAGGTGACGTCTCAGGAAATGGTGAATAAGGTGCTCAAGGCACCGGTGTCATACTTCGACGTTATTGATGACCATCGGTTGTTCATGGCAACCATCGGTGACGGTATTTACCTGTTTGACTTAGCCAATAATACCCATCGGCAGCTGAACATCAGAGACGGGCTGCCTTCAGCAAAGGTCAATCAGGCGATACGCGACCGTCAGCGAGGACTCTGGCTGGCTACCGACGGGGGACTGGTCTGGCTGGAAAACCCAGCCACGCTGACGGGCATGACCGTCTATGGCACAGGCATGGGACTGGCAGACAGTCATGTGCTTGCCTTACAGCAGGACGAGCATGGACGCATCTGGATGAGTACTAATTCGGGCATATCGTGCTTTGACAAGCATACCAGCAGGTTCTACAATTACAACCATCTGGACACGCATGTCAGTGGAGGCTTTTCCGTGGGGGCGGCTATTACTGCCGGCAACGGTCTGCTGTGTTTCGGTTCGGCTGCAGGAATATGTTGCATTAATCCGCGCAATATGAATAGCCGTGCCGTACTGTCGGCCCCGCAAATTAGTAGTTGTAGGGCTTATAACCCTACTGATAACGATACGGAATTGCAACTGCTGGTGCCAGACGGGGACGGACGTGTTTTCACGACATACCGCCAGAACACGCTACGCCTGACTTTTGCCATGCGTGACTTCGCACAGGCTGACCTGGTAGACTATTCGTACATGATGAAAGGCATGGACGGCAAGTGGTATGATATAGGCAACGACCACGACGTGGTGTTCCGAGGCTTGCAACCAGGCCACTATACCTTTATATTGCGCGCAAAGCTGAGGAGTCAGGACTGGGACCACTCCAAGGAGACGCAACTCAGCATTGTTATTGAGCCGCCTTTCTGGCGTACTTGGTGGGCTTATGTGGCTTATTTGCTGTTAACCGTGGCTTTGGTGGCATACCTGATACGTCAGTATAAGCGGAAACTGACATGGCGCAACCAGCTGGAATTGGAACGGCGCGAGAGTCAGCAGAAACAGGAACTGAACGAGGAGCGCCTGCGATTCTTTACCAATGTGACTCACGAACTGCGCACTCCGCTGACACTTATCCTCGGACCGCTTGACGACTTGATGGAGGACCGTGACCTGACGCAGCAGAGCCGTCGCCGTGTAGCCATGATTCAGAAAAGTGCCGAGCGCCTCAGAAATCTTATCAATGAAATACTAGAGTTCAGGAAGACTGAGACGCAGAACCGGCGGCTGACGGTAGCACGAGGGGATATAGGAAAGTTTGTACGCGAGATATGCCTCAACTACAAGGAACTGAACCGCAATCCTAAGGTGCAGTTGGTTTGTCGTATTGCTGATGATCTACCCAAGATATGGTTCGACTCGGAGATTATTACAACGGTCATGAACAATCTGCTGTCGAACGCCATGAAATATACGGATGAGGGCAGTATTACCACCACCGTAGAGGCCGTTGACGGTACACTGCGTATTGCGGTCACTGACACAGGCTATGGCATCACCCCAGAAGCATTGCCTCATGTGTTTGAGCGTTATTATCAAGCGAAAGGCAGACATCAGGCATCGGGCACAGGCATCGGTCTGGCTCTCGTCAAATCGTTGGCAGAACTGCATGAGGGAAGCATCAATGTGGAGAGTCATGAGGGAAAAGGCAGTTGCTTCACATTGGTCATAGACATCGACAACACTTATCCGAATGCTCTGCATAAGGAGGACAAAATGACAAGTGAAGAGTTAACAGTAGAGCATGTAGAATCCGCTGCCACAGAAGAACAGCAAGTGGAAGACAAAGGAGTGGCACAGCCCCAGCTGCTGGTTGTTGAAGACAATGCCGACATCCGCCAATACATCACTGACACCTTCAGCGATGACTTCCGTATTCTGCAAGCAGAAAATGGTGAGGAAGGTGTGCAAATGGCGGTAGAACACAATCCCGACATCATTGTGAGCGATATCATGATGCCCCAAAAGAACGGATTAGAACTCACACGCCAGCTGAAAGGCGACATCCGTACCAGTCATATTCCCGTTATCCTGCTGACGGCTAAGAATGCCGATGAAGACAAAGAGGAGGGCTACGACAGCGGTGCCGATTCATACTTGACCAAGCCCTTCACAGCCAAACTGCTGGCCAGCCGCGTCCGCAACCTGTTGGCCAGTCGCCGCCGACAGGCTGAAATGGTGGCAAACGGCATGACACCCAGCACGCAGCACCCAATACCAAACACCGAGCTAACCCCACTGGACCAGGACTTCATCGTCCGCCTGAACCGCCTGATAGAGGACCATATCATGCAGGAAGACATCGACATGGCCTTCGTTACCGACAAGATGGCTATGAGCCACAGCACCTTCTACCGGAAAGTGAAAGCCCTGACGGGTATGACGGCAACGGAGTATATTCGGAAACGTCGGCTGCGTTACTGCTACCAACTGCTGGAAAGCGGCGACTATAACGTGAACCAAGCGGCCTCTATGACGGGCTTCAACCAAATGGCTCACTTCCGCGAGACTTTCAAGCGGGAGTTTGGCATACTGCCGTCGGAAGTTAAGAGGAAATGAGGGGTATGACAAGACGGGCGTTTTTTAGATGGCTTTGAGGTCAAATCGGCGGCTTGTACGTCTTTCTTGAAAACGGAAACGGTATAAGACTAAAGACTTTATGAAGAACGGAAAGACATGTTTTGGCGTGATTATCGGAACGCGCGCCTATTTTAACTCGGAATTGGCAAAGGATGTTCGTAAACAACTGTTGAAGACGCTGGACGAGAGTGGTTACGAATACGTCGTTCTGCCTGAAGACGCTACGCCCACGGGCAGTTCGAGCATTGAGACACGTGAGGACGGACTGAAGGTCTCGAAGCAGTTCCGTGCACATCGCGACGAGATAGACGGCATCATCGTGTCGTTGCCTAACTTCGGTTTCGAAATTGGTATCATCAATGCCATCAGTGATGCCGATCTGAACGTGCCCATCCTGGTACAAGCTTGTGATGACGAGAATGACAAGGTCGATCTTGACTCGCGTCGTGATGCCTTCTGTGGCAAGATTAGCGTATGCAACAACCTCTATCAGTATGGCATCCCTTTTACGGACACAACCCTGCATACCTATAGCATCTACGATCCATTGCTGAAGCAAGATATTGACAAGTTTGCAGCTATCTGTCGCGTGGTCAATGGTCTACGCCACTGTCGTTTGGGCCAGATTGGTACACGTCCGTTGGGCTTCAACACTTGTCGTGCCAGCGAAAAGCTGTTGCAGCGCAGCGGTATTACCGTTGTACCTGCCGACCTCAGCGAGATTCTCTATGCAGCCCAGAAGATTCAGGACGATGACCCGAAGTTCATTGAGATGTGCAACCGTACTTGCAACTATGCCAAAGTGCCTGACAACTACAAGGAGAAGTTAGGCTTGCAGGCCAAGTTCAGCGTGGCTGTCGAGAACTGGATAGAGGCTAACGACGTACAGGCTGTGGCCATCCAGTGCTGGGATTCCTTGGAGCAGAACTATGGTTGTGCACCCTGTGTTACGATGTCGATGCTCAGCGAAAAACTGATTCCTGCTGCTTGTGAGACCGACCTCGCTGGTGCCATCTCGATGTATGCCCTCTCGTTGGCTTCGCAGAATGCACCTGCCCTGCTCGACTGGAACAACAACTTTGCAGAGGATCGAAACAAGTGCGTCTGCACCCACTGCGGCAACTTCCCCAAACAGTTTGTGGGCAATGGCGACCTGAAGTTAGGTCCTTTGGGCGTATTAGGTCGTACGTTAGGTAAGATTAATACCTTTGGTGCTGTGTATGCCAAGGTCAGCGAAGGACCCTTCACCTTCTTCCGTATCTCGACCGACGACCCCAAGGGCTGCATCAAGGCCTACTTAGGCAAGGGCCAGATTACCAACGACCACTACGGCATGGACGGCTGTATCGCTGTGACGAAGGTCGACAACCTGCAGAAGCTGATGAAGTACATCTGCAAGAACGGCTTCGAGCATCATGTGGCCATGTGTCGTACCGATGTGGTTGACATTCTGAACGAGGCCATCGAGACTTATCTCGGCTGGCAGCTTTACGTACATGAGTAATTCGAACGCCATCAAAAGACTACAACTAAGACAACTTTAGACAACCAAGACAACATTCTTTTATTTAGAAATAGTTGTTTAAGTTGTTATGAGTTGTCCCAGTTGTAGTAAAATATATTCCCGTTGTAGTTATTAGTTCATGGCAAAGAATGTGCCATCGTTAGCCATCATGCGTGCCTGATAGACACCAGCCTCGTCCAAAGTGAGGTCTTTGGTCTGACCGTTGATGTTAGCCTGGATAGTCTTACCGTCTTTGTTGAAGCGGAAGAGTTCCTTTGTGACGCCATCCTGAACCATTGACCAAGAGTCGTCCTCATCGTTGTGGTAGAAATAGGTAATCTCACCAGTAGGAGCCTTCACCTCATAACCATTCTTCAGTGTGGTAACGGCATAGTAGCGACCATCCTGACCAAGAACCTGCTGAGTCTTGCCAATGTTGGCCTGAACAGGGTTAGAACCAGACCAAAACTCGATGGTGTTCAGTACCAGAATGTCGACTAACTGGCAAATACCACCAACGATGGGTACCAGGATAAAGCCTACGATGGCATTGACGAACTTGCTGCTGGTCATGTGGTTCTGCCAGTTGATGTACTTGTTCCAGAGGCCATACTTACCAACGAAACATGAACTGAACAGGAAACTTCCTGCGAGGAGGCATACAGCCACTTTCAAACTAATTTTCTTCATAATGTTTTGATTTTAAAAATTAATAATTGGGTTTATAGAAAAAAAACAGATTCTGGTCCCATGTTAAAGAGGAGGTCGAGTATCGAGAGGTTAGGCAGGAAACCATGTTTATGCTGGAATACCTGCCAATATTCTTTAGGTGTGAACCCTTCATCAGGCTGAGGATGCTTGGCGTTGATGACGTCACGGAAGTCGGTGAGGGTTGAGGGCTGAGGGTTGAGGGCTGAGGGCTGATACTTTGTGGTATATTCTACGTTAGGATGGATATCGATGAGTTCGCAGACTTTCTGTCGGATAGCCTCGTTGAAATCAAATAGATAGTCGTATTTTTGCTCGAAGAAGGGATGCAGATCGTCTGCATAGTATTCAAAGAACGGGCTTTCGCTATAGGCACTCTGCAGGGCATTCCAATGTACGCGACGCCACTGGTTGTGGTCGCTGATGCGAAGGTCTTTAACTAATTGAGAATTGAGAATTGAGAATTGAGAATTATGATTACTTTTATTCGCAGCAGTATTATCTTGTGTCATATCATAATTCTCAATTTTCAATTCTCCATTATGAATTATAGGCACGGTAAGTGCCTGTGTGCCATTGGCTGTAGCAATGACGCAGCGATTGCGATAGGTTTGTTTCTGGAATGAGTCATGCTGCTCTATCATACAATGGTCGTAGCGATACAATTTCTGATACCATTGTATCGGGCCAAAGTAGGTGGTTTGTAGTAGGGCAGTAGTCATTGCAGGCGAACGTTTTTACGGTTGTAAAGTACTGAGACGACTTCGCCAATAATATGGCTCTCTGGTATGAAGCCGATGTGGCGCGAGTCAGCAGGGTTGTTGGGATTGATGGATTCCAACCAGTAGTAGTCAGTCTTTGCACAGGTCTTCAGGCCAGGTACCAGCAGTGGTCCTTCTTGTGTACTGATGGTGTCGCCAGGGACGGCTCTGCAGCGGGCGATAAAGACCCCTGCAACTGAGTCGCAGGGCATTGTGAAGGCGACGATGTCACCCCGTTGGATAGGACTGCGCATCAATCTGCTATAGGGTAGGATGCCATGCCCCTCAATGCGCAAGCCATAGCTGCATCGGTTGATTAGCAATCGATCGCCGCTTTGGAAGAGTGGGGTTAATCCGTTACCCTCTACGCCATGTATGGAAAAGGCCAGCGTACGAATAGCAAGCATCAGTATGAATGCTGATGCAAATGCTATCACGTACTTCAGCCAGTTTGCCATACCTATTTAATATTATCGACGAATCGGAACAATCGACTCCAGCGAATACCTGAGAAGCCTCGACGGTCAGGATCGGAACTCCACCAGATGAAGATGGGCTTGCCCACGATATGGTCTTCAGGTACAAAACCCCAATAGCGCGAGTCAAGCGAGTTGTGGCGGTTGTCGCCCTGCATCCAGTAGTAGTCCATCTTGAACGTGTACTTCGTGGTCTCCTGGTTGTTGATGTATATCTTGCCATTCTTTACCTCCAGCTTGTTACCTTCGTAGGTACGGATGGGACGTTCATAGATGGGCAGATTCTTCAGTGTCAGGTCAATGGATTCGCCCTTTTTCGGAATCCAGATGGGTCCGTAGTTGTCGCGTGTCCAGTGCATATTGCCATTCAGCGGATAGATGTCCAATGTGCTGCTGTCCCGATTCAGCGTGATACTCTCCACGATGTCCGTACGTTTCTTCAACTCATTGACGGCATAGTTGGTCAGTGGCATGTAACCCTGCGTGTTGAGGCTGGTCAGGTCTTCCATCGTGATACCCAACTCCTTCATCAGGTCATCGTCGAAACGCTGCTTCAGTTTCACATGATAGGTATATTGCACGTTGTCAGGCTCTTTATTGGCCTTTCCGTCGAGATAGACGATATGGTCTTTGATTTGCAATGTCTGACCAGGCAGACCCACACAGCGCTTTACGTAGTTCTCGCGACGATCGGTGGGACGTGTATCGATGATACCGTATTCCTGCTGGTTCTGCTCAATAACCTGCTTACCAGCCTGATAGATGGTTTCAAAGTAGCGAGGTAACTGCTCCTGCGTCAGCGAGTCAGGATTCGGACGCTGCGGGTACATCTGATAACCAATCTGATAGCACATTTGATAGTAGTCGTAAGCCTGATACTGGGGTGCAGAGCAGATGGTGTCGCCAGCAGGGAAGTTGAACACCACGATGTCGTTCAGTTCTACCTTGCCCAGGCCTTTCACACGACGATAGTCCCAGTGAGGCCACTCAATATACGACTTGCACTCAAACAAAGGCATCGTATGTTGGGTCAATGGCATCGTCAGTGGTGTCTCAGGAATACGAGGACCATAGCTCACTTTTGACACAAAGAGGTAGTCGCCCGTCAAGAGGCTCTTTTCCAGTGAACTTGATGGAATCACGTAGTTCTGGAAGAAGAACAAGTTGATGAAATAGACAGCCACTAAGGCAAACACCAAGGCGTCAACCCACGACATGACGAACTTCACAGGTCCTTCAGCCTCTTTCCACCACTGCCACTTGATCTTCTTGGTGATATAGACATCGTAGATGAAAGGTATCACGATGAGTCCCCACCATGAACCTACCCAATAAAGGAACAACAGGTAAAGCACCAATACACATATGAACTTCGCCCACTGCACTTTCATATTCAGCTTTTTCTTTTTCTCCATTCTGATCTTTCTTCTAACTCCTTCTTTAACTTCTTAAAAAGCAAACATATCACTGATGGTCAACAGTCCCTGATGGTCCTTGGTGTACTCTGCAGCGAGTACGGCACCAAGGGCAAAACCCTGACGCGAGTGGGCATCATGGGTAATGGTGATGATATCTGCCTCTGAGTCATAGCGAATGGTATGAATGCCAGCCACCTCACCACGACGGATATGGTCAATACGTAGCAATTTGGGGTCGGTGGTATCCTCTGCCCAAGCCTCTTTGCGGTCGATATTCTCCAAAATACCTTCAGCCAGCGTGATAGCAGTACCTGAGGGATGGTCAAGCTTATGTACGTGGTGCGTCTCTTCCATCTCCACATCGTACTGTGGGAACTGGTTCATGATTTTGGCCAGATACTTGTTGACGGCACTGAAGATAGCTACGCCAATCGAGAAGTTCGAAGCCCAAAACAGCGTCTGACCTTCCTCTGAACACATACGACGCACGTCATCGCCATGTTCCTTCATCCAACCCGTTGAGCCTGAAACGACCTTTACACCATGTTTAAAGGCACGCAGATAGTTGCCATAAGCTGCCTGCGGAGCCGTAAACTCTATCGCCACATCAGCACTCTTGAAGGCCTCGCTGTCGAAGTCATCCTGATTGTCAATGTCGATGATACTCACAATTTCATGACCACGGCTCAGGGCTATCTGCTCTATCATCTTACCCATCTTGCCGTAGCCGATTAAAGCTATTTTCATAATAATATTGTATTAATACGGTGCAAAGATAATATAAATAATTGATAATTGATAATTGATAATTGATAATTAAGAAAAATTTCGTACTTTTGCAGCATGTTAATCAATGAGAAGACGTGGGATTTCATTCGTCAGCATGCTAATGATGACGTCCGCAAGCTGGCTTTGCAGGGGGCGAAGGACGCTGAGGTGGACCTTCAGATGGCCTTGCAGCAGATTGCCGGCAGACAGACGGCCCGACGGAAGTTGCCTTCATGGGCATCTGTCGATGGCGTCGTCTATCCCCCTCATCTGAATATGGAGCAATGCTCCAGTGAGCAGACGGCACGCTATAAGGCAAGCCTCACCCCCACCCCCTCTCCAAAAGGCGAGGGGAGTGATGTCTTTGTCGACCTGACTGGAGGCTTTGGCGTGGACTTCTATTGGATGTCGCAAGGGTTTAAACAGCGTGTCTATATTGAGCAAAACGAGTCATTATGCACCATTTCATCGCAAAACTTCGAGGTCTTAGGCTTAGCGTGTTCTGTATGTTGCTGTGACACAGCAACGTATTTGACCACGATGCCACATGTGGACTTGGTTTATATGGACCCAGCACGCAGGAACGAGCATGGGGGGCGTGCCTATGGCATAGAAGACTGTTCGCCCAACGTGCTTGAACTCCTGCCCTTGTTGATGGAGAAAGCCAATCGTGTGATGCTCAAACTCTCGCCCATGCTTGACTGGCGTAAAGCCGTAGAGGATTTAAAATATGTCAGCGAAGTACATATTGTCAGTGTCGACAACGAGTGCAAGGAACTTTTACTCATTCTCGATAAGGAGTGTTCAGGCGACTTGCACGTGGTGTGCGTCAATTTGAGTAAAGATGGGGAACAGTCGTTTACCTTCTCCCCCTCTCCCTTTCTCTCATCCTCCTCTTCTTCCCTTCTCACTTCCTCACCTTCTCACTTCCTCTACGAGCCCAATGCCAGCATCATGAAGGCAGGGTGCTTTGACGAAGTTGAACAACGATTCCCAGTTCGGCAGATTGCTTCTAATTCGCACCTCTTCCTCTCTGACGTCGAAATCGATGAGTTTCCTGGCAGGAGATTTCAGGTATTAGCTATTTCATCGATGAACAAACAGGAGCTGCGCACAGCTTTGGAAGAGGTGGAACAAGCCAATATCAGTGTCAGAAACTTCCCTTTGAGAGTTGACCAACTTAGAAAAAAATTGAAATTGAAGGATGGTGGCGATGTATATATATTTGCCACAACAATGGCAGATGGAGAGCACAGGCTCTTGATTTGCCGTAAAATTGGTTAATTCTTTTGGCGATTTGCACTTTTTTTCTTAACTTTGCAAAATTATTAAGAAAATGCACTTATGCCATCAGTAGAGATTCGCAAAGTTACAAATAAGCAAGAGCTTGATGCCTTCATTCAGCTCCATTACGACTTGTATCGTGGCAATGCCTACGATGCACCAAACCTTTATACCGACGAGATTCATACTTTGAGTAAGACTAAGAATGCTGCCTTCGAGTTTTGTGAGGCAGAATATTTCCTAGCTTACAAGGAAGGAAAGGTTGTGGGACGCATTGCAGGTATCATTAACCGTCGTGCCAACGAGAGCTGGGAACGAGACAGCGTGCGTTTTGGATGGATAGATTTCATTGACGATTTGGAGGTTTCACAAGCCTTACTCGATGCCGTAGCGCAATGGGGCCGTTCTAAAGGTATGACGGAGATGATTGGTCCGCTGGGCTTTACGGATATGGATCCGGAAGGTATGCTCATTGAGGGTTTTGAGGAACTGGGTACGATGGCCACTATTTATAACTACCCCTACTATCCCCAGCACATGGAGAAGTTGGGTGGTTGGGAGAAGGACAACGACTACGTGGAGTACAAGCTCATTGTGCCCAAAGAGGGTATGCCCGAGAAGTTCCGCAAGGTGGCTGAAATGGTGATGAAACGGTATAATTTGCACCCCATGCACCCCAAGCGTAGTCAGGTATTCGGCAAGGAACAGTATGGTCGTAAGGTGTTGGACGTCGTCAACAAATCGTTTGGTCATCTGTATGGTTATTCGCAGATGACGGAACGTCAGATTGACGAATATCTGAAGATGTACTTCCCTATGCTCGATATGGACATGCTTTGTCTCATTGAAGACTGGAACACGCCCAACCACGACGTCATTGGCGTCGGAATATCGATTACCAATATGACACGAGCCCTGCAGAAGTGTAAGAACGGACGTCTGTGGCCTTTTGGCTGGTGGCATTGTCTGAGGGCATTGAAGTTCCATAAGGCGGAGTGTCTCGACCTGATGCTCATTGGTATTCTGCCTGAATACCAGCAAAAGGGTGCCAATGCCCTGCTGTTCTACGACCTCATTCCCATCTACCAGAAGTACGGCTTCAAGTGGGGCGAGACCAATGTCGAAATGGAAACCAACGAAAAAGTACAGAGCCAGTGGCAGTATCTGGAGCACATACAGCATAAACGCAGAAGATGTTATAAGAAACAATTATAATGGCTGAAGAACAAAACGTAATTCCCCAAGAAGACGTCGTTAAATACGACGATGATAACATTCAGACCTTATCGGGTTTAGACCATATCCGCCTGCGTCCGGGTATGTATATCGGACGTCTGGGCGACGGTAGCTCAGCAGAAGACGGTATCTATGTGCTGTTGAAGGAGGTGTTCGACAACTCCATCGACGAATTCAAGATGCGGGCAGGTGACCGTATCGAAGTCAATGTCGAGGACAACCTGCGCATTTCCGTACGTGACTATGGTCGAGGTATTCCTCAGGGTAAGCTCATCGAGAGTGTTAGCATTCTGAACACCAGTGGTAAGTTCGACTCCAAGGCTTTCAAGAAGTCTATCGGCTTGAATGGTGTGGGTGTGAAGGCTGTCAATGCATTGAGTTCTCATTTCGAGGTGTGCAGCTATCGTGAAGGCAAGGTGCGCAAGGCCGTTTTCGAGAGTGGTCAGCTGATTTCTGACGTAACGGAGCCTTCACAAGACGAAAACGGTACCTATATCTATTTCGAGCCAGACAATACGAAGTTTCAGAACTATAGGTTTCACGATGAGATTGTGGAAAATATGCTCCGAAACTACACCTATCTGAATACGGGACTGACCATCATGTATAATGGTCGTCGCATCCTCTCGCGTCATGGCTTGCAGGACTTGTTGAAGGACCGTATGACGAACGACGCTCTCTATCCCATCATTCATCTACAGGGCGACGATATCGAGATTGCTTTCACGCATGCCAATCAGTATGGTGAGGAATATTATTCGTTTGTCAACGGACAGCATACCACACAGGGTGGTACGCATCAGAGTGCCTTTAAGGAGCATATTGCCAAGACTATTAAAGAGTTCTTTGGCAAATACGAATATGGAGATATCCGTACTGGTATTGTAGCAGCTATCGCCATCAATGTGGAGGAACCTGTCTTTGAGAGTCAGACAAAAATTAAGCTGGGTTCAACTGTTATGTCGCCTGATGGTGATACTATTAATAAATATGTAGGCGACTTCATCAAACAGCAGGTTGACAACTATCTGCATATCCATCAGGATGTCGCTGAGGTTATCGAGAATAAAATCAAGGAGACGGAACGTGAGCGTAAGGCTATGGCTGGCGTTACCAAGCTGGCTCGTGACCGTGCCAAGAAAGCCAACCTGCACAACCGTAAGCTACGCGATTGTCGTATTCACTTCTCTGATGTGAAGAATGACCGCAAGGAAGATTCTTGCATCTTCATTACGGAGGGCGACTCGGCGAGCGGCAGCATTACCAAGAGCCGTGATGTCAACACGCAGGCTGTCTTCTCGCTGCGTGGTAAACCACTGAACAGCTTTGGTTTGACCAAGAAGGTGGTGTACGAGAACGAGGAGTTCAACCTGTTGCAGGCAGCCCTTGATATCGAGGAAGGCCTCGACACCCTCAGATATAACAAGGTCATAGTGGCAACGGATGCTGATGTCGATGGCATGCACATCCGCCTGCTCATCATTACCTTCTTCCTACAGTTCTTCCCAGAACTGATTAAGAAAGGTCATGTCTATGTGCTGCAAACACCATTGTTCAGAGTTCGCAACAAGCGTACGAAGATTAAAAACAAGGAAATGCGCGAGGATGGCAAGAAGGGTGACTTTGTCACACGCTACTGCTATAGCGAAGAGGAACGCCTAAAGGCTATTCAAGACCTGGCACCAGACCCGGAAATCACCCGATTCAAGGGTTTGGGCGAAATCTCACCTGAGGAATTTGCCGGATTCATTGGACCCGACATACGTTTGGAGCAGGTAACACTGCATAAGAACGACCAAGTACAGAAACTATTGGAATATTATATGGGCAAGAATACAATGGAGCGTCAGAACTTCATCATCGACAACCTCGTCATCGAGGAAGACCGCCCAGAAGAAGAATACGAGTAAAACAATGAAAAAGAATGTTTTGTTAGTAGCGCTGTTGTCGCTTCTCACTTTCTCACCTTTATTCGCCCAAATACGTATCAACAATGGAGCCGACTCGCCCCTACGTAAGTTACAGATAGCTGAACTGGCCATTACCAACCTCTATGTGGATAGTGTAGATGAAAAGAAGTTGGTGGAGGATGGTATCCGTGGCATGTTAGAGAAGCTCGACCCTCACTCCAGCTACTCCACCCCTAAAGAGGTTAAGGAGATGAACGAGCCCCTGCAGGGCAACTTCGAAGGTATTGGCGTGCAGTTCAATATGGTTGAGGACACGCTGCTCGTCATCCAGCCCGTTAGTGGCGGACCTTCAGAGAAGATGGGTATCATCGCCGGCGATCGTATCGTATATGTCAACGACACGACGATAGCGGGGGTCAAGATGTCGAAAGAGGAAATCATGAAACGCCTGCGCGGCCCTAAGGGTACAAAGGTTAAGTTAGGCATCGTACGCCGAGGTATTGCTGATACCTTGACGTTTATTATTACGCGCGACAAGATTCCAGTGAAGTCGATTGATGCTACCTATATGCTGCGCAAGGATGTAGGTTATATCCGTATTGGTAACTTCGGTGCCACTACGCACGATGAGTTCTGCGAAGGGTTGAAACGCTTGAAGAAAGAAGGTATGAAGACCTTGATTCTCGACTTGCAGGAAAATGGTGGCGGCTACCTGCAGGCTGCTGTCGATATTGCCAGCGAATTGCTGCAGAAAGATGCGCTCATCGTCTATACCGAAGGACGTACCGTGAAGCGTATGGAATATAAGGCCAAAGGTGATGGCTTGTTCGAGAAAGGACAGGTTATCGTATTGGTTGACAGCTATACGGCCTCTGCGGCTGAAATCGTGTCTGGTGCCATTCAGGATCATGATCGTGGTATTGTCGTTGGACGTCGTACCTTCGGCAAGGGACTGGTTCAGCGTCCCATCGACCTGCCTGACGGCTCGATGATTCGTCTGACCATTGCCCACTATTTCACGCCTTCTGGTCGCTGCATCCAGAAACCCTACGAGAAGGGCAAGCAGAAGGACTATGCGATGGACGTCTATAATCGCTTGAAGAGTGGTGAGCTGATGAGTGCCGACAGCGTTCATTTTGCTGACTCCCTCAAGTATTACACGCTGAAGAAGCATCGTGTGGTGTATGGCGGTGGTGGTATCATGCCTGATGAATTCGTACCCCTCGACACTCTGAAATATACCAAGTATCATCGCCAGCTGGCAGCCAAGAGCATCATCATCAATGCCAATCTGCGCTATGTCGATGAGCATCGTAAGGAGTTGCAACAGCAATACACCAGTTTCGCTGACTATCGTCAGAATTATGAGGTTCCCCAACAGCTGATAGATCATATCAAGGCTGAAGGAGAGAAGCAGAAGGTTACACCTAAGGATGATGCTGAGTTGCAACAGACAATACCTTATCTGCGCTTACAGTTGAAGGCTTTGGTAGCCCGCGACCTCTGGAACATGGACGAGTATTTCGCCATCTTCAACGAGAGCAACGATGCCGTCCAGCGTGCTTTACAACTGATAGAGAAAAAGAAATAGTTACGTTCGTAACTGTTCACGACACTGTTCAAGGATGGCCAATAGGTCATCCTTTTTTTCTGCCCTTAGCATACGGATGCGTGTCTCGCGGAAGTTGGGAATACCCTTGAATACGGGCGATGCTGCCAAATGGCGACGCGTATGCAGAATGCCCCGATACTCGTCGATGCGTTCTACATTGATGCGCAGCTGCTCTTCCAGAACGTCAATCTTCTCGTCGAGGGTCAGCTCCTTCCTGCTGAATATCCAAGGACAGCCAAACGTGGCACGACCAATCATGACGGCATCGACACCAAACGTGTCAAACGCTTTGTCCGCATCGTCCAATGACTTGATATCGCCATTGCCGATGATAGGGATATGGATGTTGGGATTCTTCTTAACCTCGCCAATGAGTGTCCAGTCAGCCTCGCCCGTGTACATCTGACTACGCGTGCGCCCATGAATGGTCAGGGCTTGGATGCCACACTGCTGCAGCTGTTCTGCCAATGTGGTAATGATGAGCTGCTCGTGGTTCCAGCCTAAACGGGTCTTTGCTGTGACGGGCAGACTGACAGCCTCCACCACCTTCTGCGTTATCTCCAGCATTTTAGGAATGTTCTGCAGCATACCGGCTCCAGCCCCTTTGCCAGCCACCTTCTTGACCGGACAGCCAAAGTTCAGGTCGATGAGGTCTGGGCCTGCCTGTTCGACTATCTTGGCAGCCTCAACCATCGCATCAATGTCACGTCCGTAAATCTGGATGCCCACAGGTCGTTCCTCGTCGCTGATGGTCAATTTCTTCACAGTCGACTTGACATCACGAACCAATGCCTCGGCACTGACAAATTCCGTATATACCATCGCTGCGCCAAACCGTTTGCATAGCATGCGGAAACCGATATCCGTCACATCTTCCATAGGTGCCAGGAAGATGGGACGCTCACCATATTCTATTGTTCCTATCTTCATTTCGCCTGCAAAGGTAATGCAAATTGAGTGAAATGCAAAAGAATTCTTGTATGTTTATGCAACAAGATGGCCAAAAATGTAAAAAAGGACGAAGAAAGTTGCAGAATATCAGTGCTTTTTATTACCTTTGCGGCGCAAACGCCGCGAGGCTGCTTGCGCTCGGCAATTGATGCAAGCATCATTGCCCTCGCTTAATCGCAGCCTTGCACCCGATTATAATATTAAAGATGATGAAACTATTCGACGTTTATCCTTTGTTCGATGTGAACATCGTGAAAGGCAAAGGTTGCCGCGTGTGGGACGAGAAAGGTCAGGAATATCTTGACCTGTATGGTGGTCATGCTGTCATTTCTATAGGCCACTCGCATCCTCACTACATCCAGAAGGTGACAGAGCAGTTAGGGCAGATAGGCTTCTACTCTAACTCGGTGATTAACAAGTTGCAAGTACAGTTGGCAGAGCGACTGGGCAAGATCAGTGGCTACGACGACTATCAGTTGTTCCTGATTAACAGTGGTGCCGAGGCTAACGAGAATGCGCTGAAGCTGGCTTCTTTCACGAATGGTCGTACACGTGTGCTGTCGGCTCAGAAAGCCTTCCACGGACGTACCTCACTGGCTGTCGAGGTAACCAATAATCCCAAGATTATTGCCCCTGTCAACGATAATGGCCATGTGACCTATCTGCCCCTGAACGACCTGCCGGCATGGGAAGCCGAGTTGCAGAAGGGCGATGTGTGTGCGGTCATCTTAGAGTGCATCCAGGGTGTAGGTGGCATCCAGATGGCTACAAAGGCGTTTGCGCAGGGCTTGGCTGCTGCTTGCAAGCAGTATGGCACCATCCTGATTTGCGACGAGATACAGTGTGGCTATGGTCGTAGCGGTAAGTTCTTCGCCCACCAGTGGCTCGACATCCGTCCCGACATCATCACTGTGGCCAAGGGTATTGCCAACGGTTTCCCTATGGGTGGTGTGCTCATTTCGCCAGACTTCAAGCCCGTCTATGGACAGTTGGGTACGACGTTTGGTGGCAACCATCTGGCATGTGCTGCAGCGTTGGCCGTGCTCGACGTGTTCGAACAGGAGAATCTGGTGGAGAACGCCCGTGAGGTAGGGGAGTACCTGATAGCGCAAATCAAAGACATCCAGAGCCCCCACATCACTGACGTTCGTGGTCGTGGCCTCATGATAGGTATCGACCTCGATATTCCCCATAAGGATGTGCGCCAGCCTCTCATCTATAGTGAACACTGCTTCACGGGCTGTGCCGGTACGAACGTGCTGAGACTGTTGCCACCGCTCTGTCTGACCAAGCAGGAGGCAGATGAATTCATCGATAAACTAAAGAAAATATTACAGACACTATGAAGATAAGTATCATTGGAGCTGGTGCCATGGGTGGCGCTATGGCCGAGGGCCTGATCAAGGGCGATTATATCAAGAATGAGGATATCTGCATCAGCGATCCTTCGCGTATTTCCCGTGACAAGTTTGCCGATATGGGCATTACCGCCACGCCCAGCAACCAGTTGGCAGCACAGGGTGCCGACGTGGTATGTGTCGTTGTTAAGCCTTGGCTGGTGGAACAGGTGCTGAAGGGTATTCGTGAGGTGATGGACTACGACAAGCAGATACTTGTTGTGGTGGCCGCTGGCGTGAAGTCTGAGAGCATCAAAGAGTGGATGGCCAAGGATGGCGGCAAACTGATTCCCACCTTCTTGGTGATTCCGAATATCGCCATTGCGCAGTTGGAATCTATGACGTTTATCGCACCAGCGATGGCCGTTGAGCAGCAGCACACGGATGTAGTGAAGGATTTGTTCGATGCGATGGGTAAAAGCATTATTACTGATGAACAGCATCTGGGTGCCGGTACGACGTTAGCTTCCTGTGGTATTGCCTATGCCATGCGCTATATCCGTGCAGCCAGTGAGGGCGGTGTGGAATTAGGCTTCAAGGCTGACGAGGCCAAGCAGATTGTGATGCAGACTATGAAGGGTGCTGTCACCTTGTTGGAAGCAACAGGCCTGCATCCTGAAGCAGCCATCGACTTGGTGACCACGCCTGGTGGCGTCACGATTAAGGGTCTGAACGAAATGGAGCATAATGGTTTCACGTCAAGTGTTATTAAAGGCTTAAAAGCTGGAGCGAAATCATAGAAGACAACTAAGACAACAGGAGACAACAAGGACAATATTCCTTACCAGGTGAATGAAAAGTTGTTTAGGTTGTTTTAAGTTGTTTTGTAGTTAAAAAACAAATAAGAATATGGACGAACAACTAAAACAGATTGGCGAGCGTCTGCGTGGACTGCGTGACGTGCTCGACATCCCCGTCAGCGAGATGGCCGAAACCATTGGTATCAGTACTGACAAGTATGAGAAGATAGAACAGGGTGAGCTGGACATCACCATCTCGAACCTGATGAAGATTGCCCGTAAGTATGGTGTATCGACAGAGGAGCTGATATTCGCTGAGGCTCCGCACATGAAGTCGTACTACGTGACGCGCAAGGGACAGGGCATGTCCATCGAGCGCACCAAAGCCTACAAGTACCAGTCGCTGGTGGGCGGCTTCGTCAACCACAAGGCTGACGTCTTCATTGTTACCGTTGAGCCTAAGCCCGACGCACACACTATCTATAAGAATACGCATCCAGGACAGGAGTTCAATATGGTGCTTGAAGGCAAGATGGAACTATATATTGGTGGTAAGACCATCATCCTTGAAGAGGGCGACAGCATCTATTTCGACTCCACCAAGCCCCACGGCATGCTGGCTGTTGGCGACAAAGCGGTCAAATTCCTGGCCTTTACGGTAGAGTAAGGGCGCTTCGCTAGTGAAAAGTGAATAGTGAATAGTATATTATGATAGAGAGATTTTTAAAACAGACCAGTTTCAAGTCTGTAGAAGATTACAACAAGAATTTGGAGTTCATCATCCCTGAGAACTTCAACTTTGCCTACGACGTCATGGACGCGTGGGCTGAGGAGGCCCCCGAGAAGCTGGCCATCCTCTGGACCAATGACCAGGGTGAGGAGAGACGTACCACATACGGTGAACTGAAGGAACAGACCGACCAGGCCGCTTCCTACCTGCAGACGTTGGGTATTGGCAAGAACGACCCCGTGATGCTCATTCTGAAGCGTCATTACGAATGGTGGGTCATCATGCTGGCACTCTGTAAGATTGGTGCCATCGTCATTCCTGCCACCCACATGCTGACTAAGCACGACATCGTGTATCGTAACACACGTGCCTCAGTCAAGGCCATCATCTGTGCCAAGGACGACTACATCATTGGACAAATCAAGTTGGCCATGCCCGAAAGTCCTACCGTGAAGCAATACATCACGCTGGGCGAAGAAGAAGGTTTCCACGACTGGACCAAGGAGTGGCAGCAAGCCCCCAAGTTCGTACGTCCGGCCTTCGTCAACGAGAATGATGACACTATGTTAATGTACTTTACCAGCGGCACCAGTGGCGAGCCCAAGATGGTGGCTCACGACTACCTCTATGCTATGGGTCATCTGTCCACCGGCTGTTTCTGGCATAACCTGCATGAAGGTTCCCTGCACCTGACCGTAGCCGACACGGGCTGGGGTAAGGCTGTATGGGGCAAGTTCTACGGCCAGTGGTTTGCCGGGGCAACTGTCTTCGTGTTCGACCACGAGAAGTTCAATGCCGATACCTTGTTACGTCAGATGGAGAAGTACCGCGTGACCAGCTTCTGTGCACCGCCTACCATCTATCGCTTCATGATTCGCGAGGACCTTAGCAAGTACGACCTCTCATCGCTGGAATACTGCACCACAGCCGGCGAGGCACTGAACCCTGCCGTGTTCGACAAGTTCTACGAGAAGACAGGTATCAAAATGATGGAGGGCTTCGGACAGACGGAGACCACCATGACCCTGGGAACTTTCCCTTGGATGACACCCAAGCCCGGCTCGATGGGTATTCCCAATGCACAATACGATATCGACCTGCTGCGTGCCGACGGCACCCCGTGCGAGGATGGTGAGAAGGGTGAGATAGTTGTTCGTGTGGGCGACAAGAAGCCTGTTGGTCTCTTCAAGGGCTATTATCGTGATGAAGAGAAGACCCGTGAGGCCTGGCACGACGGTATCTACCACACAGGCGACATGGCATGGCGCGACGAGGACGGCTACTACTGGTTCGAGGGTCGTATCGATGACGTCATCAAGTCCAGCGGCTATCGCATCGGTCCGTTCGAAGTTGAGAGTGCGCTGATGACGCACCCTGCCGTCGTAGAGTGTGCCATTACGGGTGTGCCTGATGACATCCGCGGCATGGTGGTCAAGGCTACAGTCGTATTAGGCAAGGAGTGGAAGGACAAGGCCGGCGATGACCTCATCAAGGAACTGCAACAGCACGTCAAGAAAGAAACGGCGCCTTACAAATATCCTCGTATCATCGAGTTTGTCGACGAACTGCCCAAAACCATCAGTGGCAAAATCCGTCGCGTGGAAATCCGCAACAAGGACAGTCAGAAAGGCTGAAGTTTGATAAAAATAAGACAATGCTGATTATGCCTAAACAATTACACCTGCATCCGCTGCTCTGCCAGCTGATAGCCCTTTTCGTGTTGTCTGCTTGTTCTATAGACGACAACCCAGTACCCGAACCCGTCAATCCCGACCAGAAAGACTATGTGGAACGCATGGCGCCTGTCGTGACTCCCAATGGTGAGTCACAGGGCACGGTGATGCTGCGCTTTTATAACGACATGCCCAACGTGGCGTATGTCAGCATCAGCGACTTCCAACGCATCATGTATCCTGGTACAACCGTACAGGTGACGAAGACTGCTGACAATCAGTATGCGCTGACCAGTCCCTGTGGCTCGGCAACAGTTGACGTGGCAAAGGACGTCTTCGAGAGCGACGACTATGAGGCTTTTACCAATATGATGGGTATGGTGCAGCCAGGTATGCCCAATACCGTCTATGACGCACTGCCTATCATCCGCTGGAAGTCGTTGGAGAAAACACCCCAGCAGGTTCATGTGGCGCTGGACTATGGCAAATTTGACATCGACCTGAGGGCCGACGACGCGAATGTATATTTCCCCTTTGCCACGATAGCCGACCTCTATGTCGACGGCTATATGCACATGGCATGCTTCAACGGACAGACCGTGATGGTGGCACCCAACGGTGCATACAGTTTGAATGACGGCTATCCGCAGCAATTCATTGCACCCATCCTGAACGAGACGCGTACTGCTGACATGGCCGACTTCGCCTACAAGAACCTCTGCTTTACGCTGACCAACTTATTCGGCTACCCAGGACGCACGCTCTTGGAGAACAAAGGGCTGAAGGAGAAGGGCCTGGATCAGGCCTTGCTGGATTACGGACAAGCTGGTCAGATGACGCGTGAACTGCTGAAGTCGCAGAACATGTACGAATATATTGCTGGCACCACTACGTTAGGCTATCTGCTGAACGATGGTGGACATACTTATACCGACGTAACCGTTATCAGCCAGATAGATAAAGAGAGCACCTTCTGGTCAGAGATGAATGCTGTCAAAAATGCCAAGCGCAAAGAATTCGATACGTATTGTCCTGAATATGCTGGCGTTGAACAGGTCTTAATCGACCGATACCGCCTTCGTGTCCTTTTGAATGAGAAGCGTACGGAGAAGATGGGTGATGGCGTTAAATACTACAAAGAGGGTGAAACGGTCTATTGCTGGTTCGACTCGTTCTTGTGCGACGACTCCGGCTGGCGTAAGTTCTACAAGGGTGAAGGTCTTAAACCCACTGTTGCCGACTATCCGGACGACTGGCTGGTAGCACTGACCGATGCGCTTGAGAAGGCCGAGAACGACCCTGAAGTCAAGAATTTCGTGCTCGACATCTCGACCAATGGTGGTGGCTCGTCGGATGTTGTCATGTTCGTCACTTCCATTTTCAGTAACAAGGCTGACTTCCTCTACGAGAACACGCTGACGGGCCAGAAGATGAAGTGTTCCTACGACGTCGACCGCAATCTGGATGGTAAGTTCGACGAGAAGGATGCCGAGGTGAAGTACGACCTGAACTTTGCCCTGCTCATCAGTCCTTGCAGTTTCTCGTGTGGCAACATGCTGCCCGCCCTGCTCAAGGACTACGGCATTCCCCTGCTAGGCCAGCGGTCGGGTGGCGGTTCGTGCTGCGTGCTTTACAACCCCTCAGCCGATGGTTTCGGCTATCGCTATTCGACGCATAGGGGTCGTCTGAACAACCAGAAGGGCGAAAACATTGATGCAGGCATTGTGCCCACCTACGAACTGGATTACAACGATTACTTCAACATTCAGAAGGTAGCACAACTGGTCGAAGGCTATTATGCCCACTAATAGATGCTTAAATTTGCCTCTCTAAAACGTGATGGCAACGAATGAGATGGCAGGTGACAGGTACCTGCCATCTCAAATATCCTCGTATCATCGAGTTTGTCGACGAATTGCCCAAAACCATCAGTGGCAAAATCCGTCGCGTGGAAATCCGCAATAAGGACAGCCAGAAGTAAGATGGAAGATGGCTGATAGCTGAAGGCTTCAGCCCTTCAATTCTGGAGGTAGTGTAGGCATAGCACCATTTTGAGTACAAACAAAAGCGGATACTTCGACGGCTTTCTTATGAGCCTCTTTCATGGACTTACCATTCAGGATGGCAGCGCAGAATGAACCTGTAAACGAGTCGCCAGCACCTACGGTATCAGCCACCTTTACCTTCGGCGTGTCTTGGAACGATGTCAAGCCTGGTGCAAAGACATACGAGCCGTTAGTGCCACAAGTCAGAACTAACATCATTAGTCCATATTCTGCCAATATCTTTTCGCAGATGCCTCGCATATCGAGGTCATCATAGCCATACATGCGCTTAATAACAACCAACTCTTCGTCATTGATCTTCAGGATATTGCAGCGCTTCAACGATTCCTCAATGACATCCTTCGTATAGAACTGCTGACGCAAGTTGATATCGAAAATCTTCAGACAATCTTTAGGTGTATCATCCAGGAACTGACGGATGGTTGCCCATGAGGTTACGTTACGTTGAGCCAGCGAACCAAAGCACACGGCACGGCAGTTACGGGCTATCTCTGCCATCTCCGGCGTGTAGGGAATATTGTCCCATGCCACGTTCTCCTTAATCTCGTAGGCAGGAATACCGTCGCCCGACAGCGTCACCTGTACCGTACCCGTCGGATATGGTACGTGCGGCATCAGGTAGTTCAGCCCGTGCTCCTTCAGCGCCTTAATGGTTTCTTCGGCCAGCTCGTCCTCGCCCAATGCACTGATGGCGATGGTGTCCAGTCCAAACTGTCCGGCATGGTAAGCAAAGTTGGCAGGTGCCCCACCCAGTTTCTTTCCTTCGGGAAGTACATCCCACAGGGCCTCTCCGAGGCCTACTACAAATCTCTTGTTAGCCATAATACTCTTTGTTTTATCGTTTGATTCTAGGAATATAAGTAAACAAGTATATCACGCCGACAGCCATGACAGCCACCGCACCAGCCTGTCCCATAGCATCACTGCAGAATCCCATGATTAGCGGGAAGATGGTACCGCCGAACAGACCCATAATCATCAAGCCCGAGACCTCGTTCTGCTTTTCAGGAACAGAAAGCAGAGCCTCCGAGAATGCCATTGAAAAGATGTTCGAATTACCATAGCCTACCAATGCGATAGCTGTGTAGAGCACGGCCTTCGATGCACCACTGAACATCAGCACCATTGATGCGGCCATCAGACAGACGCTGATGATAAAGAACCAACGCGTTTTCATTACCCTGAGGAAGAACGATCCTGTTAGCGCACCGATGGTACGGAAGATGAAGTAGAGTGAGGTGGCGAAGGCTGCTTCGTTCAGCGTCATGCCAACGCGTTCCATCAATAGTTTTGGAGCTGTGGTGTTAGTACCTACATCAATTCCCACATGGCACATGATGCCCAGGAACGACAGCAGCACGATGGGTTTGCCCAACAGGCGCAGGCAATCCATGAACGACGATGACTTACCTTCGTTCAATTCCTCTACAATAGGTGTCGCCCACAGTAGTAACGTGGCCAATACACCCACGATAAAGTAAACGAGGAACAACACACGCCAGTCGTAGCCGAACGAAGGCATTGCAGCCGTGGCTCCCCACATGGCCAGATAAGGGGCGAGGAACGAGGCGATGGCCTTCACAAACTGTCCAAAGGTCAGCGTCGATGCCAGGTTCTTGTCACCGATAATCAGCATGGCCAATGGGTTGATACTGGTCTGCATCAGTGCGTTGCCGATACCGAGCAACGAGAAAGCTACCAACATTACTGCAAAACTGTTACCGAAAAGCGGAATAAGTAGCGATATCACCGTCACTATCAGCGAAAGCAATACTGTTTTCTTACGTCCTATCTTGTTCATCAGCATGCCTGTGGGTACGCTGAAAATCAGGAACCAGAAGAATACCAGCGAGGGGAACACGTTGGCCACAGAGTCGCTCAGCCCCAAGTCGGCCTTTACATAGTTGGACGCAATGCCAACCAGATCCACGAAGCCCATGCAGAAGAAGCAGAGCATCACGGGAATCAGATAAATAGATTTGTTCTGTTTCATATAGTTTTTAATGTTTGATATCGTAAATAGTTACTTTGCCGCCCTTTACCTTAATGGTATTATAAGGCTCCGATGGGAAAACGAGATTAGTCATGGCCATCTTGCCATCGGCATCGAAGGCTTCAATGCTGCAGCGGTCTATGAAGATACGCAACTGTTTGATTTGTCCGTATGTTGGTGCTTCTGTGGTACATGGGAATGCCTCACTGAAGCTGACATCACCACTCTTGGTACGATCCATGGTGAAAGTTTGTTTCGCAGCATCGTATCTCATAACCACCTGCTCACCCTTCGTGTTCGACAGCACTATCTCGGCTTGACTCTTAAGGTCAACGATAATCTCACAGGCTTCTGTCGGCTTTTTCACTTTCTCGCCACGTACAGCCAACATCTCCTTCGAGGGTACCACACTGACGTAGGTTTCCTCACCGCTGCGGAATAGTCCAAGGTCGCGAGGAATACTGTTGCCAGAGCGGTATTGCTTCGTAGGTACTTGGTTGGCATACTGCCAGTTCGACATCCATGCCAGCACAACACGGCGATTGTCTGGAGCGTTGTAGAACGATACAGTAGCATAATGGTCTTTGCCGTAATCAAGCCATTTCGTCACCTTCGGCATCGACTCGCAGATGAACTTCTTGCCATCGAACTGACCCACAAAGTACTGCGTGGCACTACCTCCGAACGGTCCGCCAGGATTGATGTTACAAATTAGCACCCACTTAGTGTGCTCAGCTGTTTTGCCGCTGAGTTTAAATAAGTCAGGGCACTCCCAAACACCGCTGTGGTTGCCATATTCCTTACCAAACGAACTTTCATACTTCCAATCCTTCAGGTTTTTCGACGAATAGATGCGCATCTCCTGACCAGCAGCCAGAATGAGGTTCCACGCCTTGATGTCATCGTTCCAGAAAGCCTTCGGATCACGGAAGTCGGGAATTTCACTGGTAGTCAAAATAGGATTGCCGCTATATTTCTTAAAGGTACGGCCACCATCCTTCGAAACAGCCATTGACTGTGTCTGATGATGTCCTGCAGAGGTATAGAAAGCGACCACCTCATTACCGTTTGTTACACATGAACCACTGAAGATACTGCCTAACCAGTCTGCTTCGATAGCCAGCGGTTGTGCCTCCCAATGAATAAGATCGCGCGAGGTAGAATGTCCCCAAGTCATGTTTTCCCACTGCGAACCATAGGGGTTATACTGGTAATACAGGTGCCACACGCCATCCTTATAAAACATGCCATTGGGATCGTTCATCCAGCCATACAACGGGGTATGGTGATAGGCAGGACGGAAACGTTCACGATTCGTTGTATCGAATGTGTTGCTGTACTTCATCTCCTTCCAGCAGACAAATTCGCCAACAGCCCCCTTCTGTCTACGGTCACCATGGAATTCGATATCCAACAGCGAAGCACCCTTTAATTCATAAGGTACGTAATAGTCAACTCTGTCGATGGCCAGTTTAACGTTCAGTCGCTGAACCATGTCGTTTTGACCGTTCAATACGGCAATGGCTGCAATGTCTTCCGACTCCTGTACGGGCAGCAGCAGATACCTCACTCCTTGTTTCACTTTCAGCATGGCGTGTTTGTCGCCCAGCACCGTCGGCTTCACCTGAGCCTCTAATGCTAGCGTCATCATCATGACCATGAGCATCAAAAATGTTTTTTTCATCTTTACCAAAGTTTTTAGTTTTTGAAATTCTCTGGTGCAAAAGTAGTACATTTCTTCGTGACATCCTATAAATTATGATACAAACACTAAAAAAAAACGTTCATTGCACGTTTTTTACACACAATGAACGATTTTTATTAGCAAGAGGCCGTTTCTCTTGGAGTGAAAGGCCGTTTCTCTTGGAGTGAAAGGCCGTTTCTCTGGGAGCGAGAGGCCGTTTTGCTCAGAGCATGTCTTTGATTCCCAAGGTGGGAATGTTTTATTCCCAGGCTGGGAGTATTTTGTTCCCAACGTGGGAATATTATTGCGAATTAAGGGCATATTATTGCGGAATAATGGCATGTTATTGACAAATAAGCTGCACTTATTTTGCAAAAGGCCTCATCTCTCCCGTCCATCCTTCGGAAAGCCTTTGTTTAAGGACTCTTATCTTTTTATCTCTCCCGTCATCCTTCCCGTCATCTCTCCCATGATCTCTCCCCCTCTTCTATACCTTAATAATATAGTGCGAAAATTTTAATGTTAAACGTGCAAATTTTCTCAGAAATATTGGGAAAAAACTTGCAAAACGCAATTTTTTTTTGTACCTTTGCAGTGTTCTTTCAGAAGAACCATGAAAACGATAAAGCCCGCTGTGAAAAGCACGCCAATATCACTAAGGAAATAGCTCTAAGGAGTAGGACTGAACTTTTAAAATTATTATAAGTATGGTGAAGAGTAATCTTTTACCTGTAGGGACTCTAGGAGCCTCTCAGGAAGGAACGCTTGTCATCGAGCAGTTCCTTATGGCGAACTACCGTTTCCGTCGTAACATCCTTAACGGGAAGGTGGAGTTTGCGATTCTGCCAAAGGCTGACAACAAGGCTGAAGGCAACACTGTCGAATCATTCGACAGTCTCTCGTGCGCCTCATCTGAGGCAGATTTGGATTACCGTCCTCTGACCCCGGCGGCCCTAAACAGCATCATTATTCGTGCCAAGCGCGAACAGGTGATGGAGAAGGGAAGCCCAAAGACGGAGATCACGGAGTATGTCACCTCAGAGGAGGTGCCTGAGTATAATCCTGTGCAGGAGTTTCTTAAGAGTCTGCCTGCGTGGGATGGCCAGAACCATATCGCTCAGGCTTTCGGACGTTTGCCAGGCATTACTTCCGAGCAGCTGAACTATCTCACCATCTGGCTGCGCTCTGCTGTGGCCCATTGGTTGCAGATGGACATGCTGCACGGCAACGAGTGTGTCCCAACGTTCATTGGCAATCAGGGTTGCGGCAAGACCACCTTCGTACGCCGACTGCTGCCCCAGCATCTGCGCGAGTACTATCTCGACCACCTGAACCTGGCCAACAAGTTCGATAAGGAGATGGCGCTGACCAACAATCTCTTTGTCAACCTCGACGAGTTGGATGCCATCCGTCCTTCGCAGCAGTCATCGCTCAAGCAGACCCTGTCTGTCAGCAAGGTGAATGGTCGTCCCATCTTCGGACGAACGCAGGAAGATCGACCTCGATTCGCCTCGTTCGTGGCCACCACCAACAATCGCCATCCCTTGCAGGATGTCACAGGCTCACGTCGCTACATCTGCATTCTGATTCCTGATGGACAACTGATCGACAATACAGGCGACATCGACTACGGACAGCTTTATGCACAGGTGGTTTATGAGCTGCAGGAGCAGCAAGCACCCTACTGGTTTAACAACGACGAGGTAACCCGTATCCAGCAGCTGAATCAGGACTTCATGGAGAAGAAGGACCTTGCAGAGATTTTTACTGCCTGTTTCCGTCAGCCTCATGAGGGTGAAGTGGTGAAGACGATGAACTGCGACCAGATGATGGGCATTATGCAGAAGGATTATCCTACGCTGCAGAACACAATTGGCAATCGTGTCAGGCTTGGAAAGACCATCTCTGCTATGGGTTTCGAACACAAGGAGCACTCACATGTGGCCTATTACAAAGTGGTGCCACTTCGAGCAGCATGAGTTGAACGGGAGAGATGAAGGGAGAGATGTGGGAGAAATCAAAGGCATCTCTCCCGTGCTCCGCCACCTTTATACAAAGGATTTCTTGAAGATGACAGGAGAGATGAACGTTTTTAATAAAATGAATTCAAATATGGAAGAAAAGAAATTGACTTATAATGAAATTCCAATGGGCTATCCATTGTGTTTCAACGATGAATGCGCAAAGAAAGCGTGTTGTATGCATTATCAAGCCAGGATGCTGTTGCCAGAAGGTCGCCATCATGGGCCAGCCGTCTATCCTACGGCTTGGCAGGATGATGGTTGCACTTTTTTCCGTAAGAAGCAGCTGGTGCGGAAAGCTTGGGGCTTCACTCATCTCTATAATCATGTCCCACAGCGAGACACGGCTGAGGCTCGACGATGTGTTAGGAGTTACTTTAGCGGAGGTTGCGGCCCTTATTACCGCTACCATCATGGCGAGAACCTGCTTTCGCCAGAGCAGCAGGCGGACATCATGAAAATCATTGCCAAATACGGCAGCACTGAGGGCATCCGTTTCGACCACTATGTCACGGATTGGGACTTCGATTGAGAAATGAAATCTGCCCAAGACCATCGCGGCCTTGGGCAGATTTGTCCTGAAAACATTTTAACCTAATCGTTTTTAATCGCTTTGTACCTTTTAGGTCAAAAAACTATTATTTAATCAACTAAAAACCATTATTATTAACTACTAACTGACAAGTCAGATTGACATCAGGTATTCGACGCTGTTCTTAGCCAGTTTCAGGACGTTGCCTTGGCAAGAGTTGTTCTTGGGGTTAGCACTCTTGTCGGGTGTGCCGTCGTCGTTCTTCATTGAGAACTCGCAACCTCCGTTGCCTATGCAGAGCACGGTGCCGCAACCTTTTTGGAATCCTTCTGGAGCCTTTGGTGCACTCTTGGCCTCCCAAACGTTGAGCTGGCTAATCCATGCAGCCTGGCTATCCCAAGTGCCGAGCGGATAGATGCCGTAATCATTGGTCAGAGCGTTGTAGCACTCCTCTGATGTATTGTCCATATCGGTCAGCTTGGCAGGAATATCGAAGAACAAACAGTTGTGATCCTCAGTCCAACCCTTACCCTTGAAGGCAATGGCAGCAAAGCACTGGTCGCTCAGCTTCTCAGTAGCAATACCCGTATAGATGGGATGTGAGCTGAAGTCCTTCGAGAATGAGCCCGTATTAACACATACGCCCATCTTCCAGACGTCAGGGTTGAAGCCGCCGACGCCTGTGCCGAAGGCATTGCCTACACCACGCAACAGCGAGGTCGAGAGGCGGTTGATAGCACCAATGTAAGGTACGGCATGCGACCACAACAGCAGGTTACCGCCATTCTTTACATACTGCTCGACAATGGGGGCTGCATTTTTAGCCACCTCTGAGAAGTTCCAGATATCATCGTTATTGCCAGTCTCCAGATCGCGTAGCCAGAAGAGCATGCGATAGTCCTGAATATCCTCGACCTTGCTGATATTGCCGAAGTAGACGTATTCGCCCTTTGGATAATTGGCCTGGAACCACAGCCATGCTGAGGCTTCGTCATCGTCGCCATTAGCTATCAGGTCCTCTGGCGTAGCATATTCTGACAAGAAGGCAGGAATCTTACCGCCAATTCTGGCAGTTCCCGTAATAGGCAGAGCCTTGCCTAATTCGTTCTGTGCAATCAGTGCTGCACTCCAACTCTCCTTCATAGCAACATTTTCAAGCAGGTAGGACGTGCCTTCAACTGTGGTATTAACCACTTTCGTGCTATCGTTGTTGATGAGTTTCAGTATGTACGATGTTGCATCGGGGCTGGCCTTCCACGTGACCTTCAGATTGTGATGGTCGTCGTCGATGTCAATCTGTTCGAACTTCAGTTCACTGGCTGCTGTGGCTCCTGGACGTGTGTAAGACATCATCAAGCCTTGTGAATAAGCGTCAGCATTAGCATATCTGAAGAGGAAATCATAGATTTGGTTGGTTTCCAGATTCTTGAAAGTGAACGAAGTACCAGGACATGGTGTATAAGCTTGAACCTGAGAACCATTCTTGTAGACTGCCACTTCCATAACAGCACCATGAGGGTTTTCTGGCCAAAACAGTGTATAGTCATAACCGTTTTCACCACTAGTTATGCCCGAAATACTCGTCACATCGGGACTGACGACTTGCAGCGGAGCAGAACCAGGAAGATCGTGATCCTGACAGGCAGCGAAACCACAGATGACGCAGATTGCGCAGATAAAACTATATATTGATTTCATAATTCTTAATTCTTAATTGTTACTCAACAAAGTCGATAATCATAATTCTTAACTCAGATTAATTATAACCTTTGTTCTGATGATAGAGTCCCTGAACATAGTTCATCTGATTAGATGCGATGGGGAAGTATTCGTTCTTCTCCTTGGTAAAGAAGGCTCGCTTATAGTACAGGGCATAGGTCTGTCCGTCGTACTCGTCAGTTACCTCTGTCTCAAAATACTTGTTGAGGGTGGTTGACAGCAGACCCCAACGACGCAGGTCGAAGAAGCGGTGTCCCTCCATAGCCAGCTCTACACGACGCTCCCAGCGCAGAGCCTTGCGAGCATCGTCCTTTGAAGCAAAGTTGCCATAGAGACTGATGTCGCACTGATCCTTAGCATACTTGATAAGAGAAGTGCTGCTAATATCCTTCTTGGCACGACTACGAATATCGTTGATAATCTGCAGTGCCTCGCCATTGTATTCACCTTTTTCAATCAGAGCCTCAGCACGCATCAGCATGACGTCAGTATAGCGCAACACATAGTCGTTCTGGCCAAAGGCCTGCCAAGGATTGTCGTAATCCTCACCCTTTGAACGCTGAGGAATCTCCTTCATCGAGCAGTAGTAACCATAGGTGTTGGGGGTACGGCTGTTAGCCTTGGTCAGCGTATACTGTGTCTCGTATTTATAAGGATAGGTAGGCATACCGACGGTGTGGAACAGACGTGGGTCGTACTTATACTTAGAGTCGGCACCATTCACGACGATGGCATTGTGGTCCTCATCGAAGTTGTCCATAGGCAGACCGTTCTTGGTCTTGAAAGCGTTGACCAGATTCTGTGAGGGCTTGTGGAAGTCCCATCCGCACGACCAGATGCCCCAGACACCATTCAGCATGTTCGACCAGTTGGCGCGACCATACTGCGTGCCGTCGTCGGCCTTGTTGGAGTGCTGCACGGCAAAGATGCTCTCCACGCTGTTGGCATAGTCCTGCAGGAAGATGTGTCCGTAGGTGTCCAGATAGTCGTATGGAGAGTTCTTCACCACCTCGGTATAGTCGATGACCTTCTGGATCTTGGCCTGGTCGACATGGTCATAACCCGTCGTAGCCTCATAGCCGTCACCGTATGCCCAGTTCAGGTAGCACTTCGCCAGGTAGGCAGCAGCAGCCACCTTGTGGGCACGACCCGTCTTGCTGGGAGCTACCTCTGGCAGGTTCTCGTAAGCATACTGGAAGTCATCGATGATCTTCTGCATAATGTCGTCGTGCGAACTCTGCGGACAAGCCTCGATAGCAGCATTGTCCATACCCTCAGTGATGAAAGGCACTCTGTACCACATCTGCTGCAGCTTGTAGTAGAAGTGGGCACGCAGGAAACGTACTTCAGCTCTCAATTGCTTGTTAGCAGGCGTATCTTCTGCTTTGTCTATTGACTCGATAGCACGGTTGCAGCGTGAAACGGCAGTATAAAGGTGATACCACAACTCGTCGAACTCGCCACGGTCGGGCTGCAAGGTAGAGAAAATCTCCATGGGGTGATAGCCCGTGTCGTTTTCGCCAGAACCGCCTTTCAGACAGTCGTCGGCACTCATGTCGCCATAGGGCCAGAGGTTGAACGGATAAGAATACCAGTCGTTGCCCAGCATAGCATACGCTGCGGTAACGAGCTTCTCAGGACTTGACGATGCTGTCTCGTCGTCCAGCACGCCCTGCGGCTTCACGTCGTCTACGCTACAAGATACTGCAAAGACAGAAAGCAGTAAGGCTGCGATATATATATTGATCTTTTTCATAACTCTTAATTCTTAACTCTTAATTCTTAATTCAATTAGAATCCCAGCTGAACGCCAAATGTGAAGGAAGCCGTATGCGGATAGTTCCAAGCCGTATTCTCTGGGTCTGTACAAGTCAGTGACTTGGACTTGATAGTCCAGAGATTGTCGCCTGAGAGATAGATACGAGCCTTTGACACCAAGAACTTCTTAGCCAATGCTGTTGGCAAGGTATAACCCAACTGCAGAGTACGCATCTTTATATATGATCCATTTTCCACGAAGTAAGAAGACATGCGACCCTCGTCAGCACCGTTCGAAGTAGTCAGGGCAGGAATGCTTGAGCCACTATTGGCTGGTGTCCATGCGTCAATCAGGCGTTCGCCCTTGTTAGAACCGGCATCGGTAATGCTCCAGAAGTCGGTCTGGAATTTCTGGTCGTTGATGATGTCCACATGAGCCACACCTTGCCAGAACATGGTGAAGTCGAAGTCCTTATAAGCCAGATTAATATTGAAACCGTATGAGAAATCGGGTACTGGGTTGTAAACCCACGTGCGGTCCTTTTCATTAATCTTTCCGTCACCATTCAGGTCGGCATACTTCAGACCACCCACACGGGCTCCAGCCTGTCCGCTGGCCAGCACTTCCTCACGCGATTGATAGAGCCCCTCGACCACATAACCAATACGTGAACCATAGGCCTTCTTGTCCTTTGCCAAATTATGGAAGTCGTTATGCTCGTATGAGTTCTTTGACTTTTCAGGCAGATAAGTCACCTTTGAGCGATAGAAATCAAAGTTACCTGTAATGTCGTATGATAGTCCGTAAGACGTCTTGTGACGATAGCCAAGATTGAGCTCCATACCCCAGTTCTCTAACGTTGGACCGTTAATCCAGGTCTGGCCACCAAAGCCGATGGCTCCGAGGAAGGCTGGCTGAACGAGCATGTCCTTAGTCTCCTTGAAGAACAGGTCGTAAGAACCGTAGAGCTCACCATTGAACAGCGAGAAATCGGTACCGAAGTTCCACTGCGACGACGACTCCCACTTCAAATCCTCATTGGCCGACTGCGACTTGTAGTAACCGCTTGGCATTGTGCCTGAACCCTGCAGGTTGAGGTCATAGGCTGTCGAATTTTCACGATCTGAACCATAGTTAGCTACGTAGAGTCCATAGTGAGCAGTATTCGAGTTCATGCCTTGATTACCCGTCACACCATAGCTGGCGCGAATCTTCCAGTCGCGAAGCCAATCAGCCTTGATATGCTTTGACAGACGATAACCGAGCGATACGGATGGGAAGGTACCATACTGGTTGTTCTTACCGAAGCGACTCGAACCGTCGTGACGCAGGGTGAACGAGGCCAGCAGCTGGTCGTTCCAGTTGTAGTCAATCTTACCAAAGTAAGACATCAGCTTGTAAGAATCGCCAGCACCAGTAACAGTCTGGATGCCAGTACCGGCATTGGGCCACATATAATCGATGGTCTCCAACGGATAGTCTGTACGACGGGCCGAGAAGTCTACGTAGTTATCCTGGTGGGCCTCGATACCTGCCAGAATATTTAGGTTATGACCCTCAAGGAAATCGAAGTTGTATTGCAGAGTGTTCGACCAAGTCCATTTCGTGCTGTGTGTCTGCGACAGTGTGCTGGCATTGGTACTGTTCTTCACGACATCCGAATTCCAGGTGTGCTGCAACGAGCGGATGTTACTGTTGGTATAGTCAATACCAAAGTTAGAGCGGAACAGCAGACCCTTGACAGGAGTTACGTCAACGTATGCGTTGGCAAAGATGCGCCATTTCTTCAAACGATTATCTTGGTTATGATAAAGCTCGCGAAGAGGGTTCTGACGGTCACTCATACCACCCACAGGACCAGAGAAGGTTACACCATCCTCTTCATAGACAGGCAGCGTAGGAGCAATCTTCAGCGCATTCTCCAGCGGTGCACAGTCAACATTATTAGAATAAGAGAACTGAGCATTCTCGCCAACACTGATGATGCTGTTAATCTTGTAGCTGCTATTGAAGCGGGCTGAGAAGTTCTCGAAGTCAGTATACTTCAGCACACCCAAAGCCTTCTTGTAACCAACAGAGAAAAGCGAAGAGCCTTTGTCGGTAGCCTTCGACAGCGAGAGGTCGTAGTTCTGAGTGATACCCGTACGTCCAATCTCATCGACCCAATCGGTGTCACTGTAACGCATGGTCTTAGCAGCATTCATATAGCCGTCGTAGAAACCACCGACGCTATACGACTCCATAGCGCCTGTGGCAGGATTATAGACAGAGATGGGCGTGCCACCATCTACATTCAGTGCCAAACCGTAGTTTTGGGCATAGTCATTAGGATTCTTACCGTCGTTCAATGCAGCCTGTACCAATGCTGTGGCATACTGCTGGGTGTTCAGGAGCTTCATCTTCTGAGACATCCAAGAAACAGAAACCGATGCATTGAAGTCGATGTTGATCTTATCGCCCTTCTTACCCTTCTTGGTGGTTATCACGATAACACCATTAGCAGCGCGCGAACCATAGATACTGGCAGAAGCAGCATCCTTCAACACCTGCATAGACTCGATGTCGGAGGCGTTCAGGCTGTTCAGCGAACCACTGAAAGGAATACCATCAACAATGTAGAGGGGAGCCGTGCTGGATCCACCCATTGAGCCAATACCACGAATCTGAACATTAGCCTCGCCAGAAGGTGAACCGTTAGAGGTGATGGTCATGCCAGGCACCTTACCCTGCAGTGAAGCCATGGGGTCGGTATTGCTGGTCTTGAAGTCCTTGGTCTCTACGACACCTACAGAACCCGTCAGGTCGGCTTTACGCTGAACCTGATAACCTGTTACCACCACTTCATTGAGTGTTGCGGCATCTTCCTCCATCTTGACAGTCATGCCGTTGGTAGCTGGCAACTCTACAGTCTTGTAACCAACATAAGTGAAGACCAGCGTCTTGCCAGCCTGCACCTTCAGCTTGAAGTTACCATCGAAATCGGTAACGGTACCATTCGACGTACCCTTTTCCATTACCGTAGCACCAATGACTGGTCCCATGGCATCATTCACCGTTCCGCTAATCTCCTGTTGCGCGTACATTATAGTACATAGCATCAGAGTCAGGAAACTCAGAATGAATCTTTTAGTTTGTTTCATTTGCTTTTTCATTAAAGTTAGTACTCTTGTTTGAATTCTCTGATGCAAAAGTACTGTAATTAGCGTGTATAGGATGAAAAAGATGTTTCATCGAGATAAAAAAATCGTTCAATGTAACATTTATGACATACATTGAACGATTATTCTTAGTTTTGGCGGACATCACCAGGCAACATACCAAATTCTTCCTTGAAACACTTAGTAAAATAAGACGGAGCGGTGAAGCCTACATCATATGCCACTTCGCTGACACTCTTGTCGGTAGTGAGCAGTAGTTGGTAGGCACGGTTCAGACGGGCTGTGCGTAGCAGTTCTACGGGTGACGACCCTGTCAGGTTCTTTACCTTACGGTAGAGCTGGACGCGACTGAGGTTCATATCGGCAGCCAAATCCTCGACACTGATATCGCTATCGGCCAGACGTGACTCGACAACCTCCTTGAAACGGGTGATGAAGGCAGAGACAGGCTCTGCATCCTCTGATTCCTTAGAAGGAGGAGACGTTGGATTAGATGGAGTGGCCGTTTCATGTTTTTCGACATCCATATTCCACAAAGTATTCACAACGCGTTCACGTTGCAAGGCAATCTTGCGGAGGTGGTAAAGATAGAATAGCACGAAGACTATGACAAGTAGGGCAATGATGCCGACGGCTAACCAATTGACCATACGTTGTGTATCGAGTTCGTGGAGATAGGAGTCTGCCGTTTGGTGTAACTGGTCAAGATGGGCTGCCTGACGCATGATTTCCTCGCTCTCCATCAACAGAACCTTGGCATTGTCTCTGGTAACAAGGGCCGACATCATCATCGTTTCCTTCTCATAGGGCTTACCTTCCAGAATCTTGATGGCCAAATCTATAATCTGATCGCCATGAGTGGGATAGATATATGAGGCATCAAGCAATGAGTCACGAACCAGTTGAATACCACCATTCTTGCCTGGTAAGCCGTCAATGCCGCAATATAGAGGTGTGGGGTGGGAGGTGAGAGGTGAGAAAGCTTTGCGGGCTCCCATAGCTGTGCGGTCGTTGGCACCAAACACCAAATCCACGTGTACATCTTTATTATTATCGAGCCATTGCTTGGTTCTCTCATTAGCAGTTGTTTCAGTCCAGTCACCCTGTAAAGAGCCCACCACCTTGATACCTGGGTATCCTTTGATGGCATCCATAAAGCCGTTATGCCTTTCAATGGCAGGAGACGAGCCCTCCAAACCTTTAATTTCTAATACATTACCTTTTCCGCCAAGTCGTGAAGCGATGTATTCGCCCATCACATGTCCCATCTCATAGTTATCGGCACTGATGAAGGCTGTGTATTTCTGAGAACTGGTTTTACGCTCGAACACAATAACAGGGATGCCCTTGTCGTAGGCACGGTCGATGGCAGGCGAGATGGTCGATACCTGGTTGGGGGCAACAATCAGCAGGTCGATACCCGTAGCCACCAGACTGTCAATTTGCTGTACCTGCCGTTCATCACTATCGTAAGCTGCCGCAAACTTCAGTTCCACGTTGTCATGGAAATAAGCACCCATCTTCAACTCTGCATTCTGCTTGTCACGCCAAATGTCCTCAGAGCATTGGGAGATACCAATAACGTATCGTGGCTTGGAGGACGTACAACTCATAACAGAAACAAGCAGTACCAATAAACATGAAATAAAAAGTAGCTTTTCTCGCATAGTTGCTTCGTATTTAGGTTATTTGATTGCAAAGATAAGAAAAATATGCGAAAAAGATAGCAAAAAAACAAAAAAAAGCAAAGAAGACCTATAATAGCAGGATTTTAAGTCCTATGGCAATAAGGATGAGGCCACCGATGAGTTCGGGCTTCATCTTTTTTGTGATTGTTCTACCAAAATGACGTCCTAAGTGATAGCCCATGATACTGAACAGGAAGGATACGACACCTATCATCATTAGGGGTAGGGTGAGTTGTGACAGAACGGTATAGCCTGTGCAGGCGAAAGAGATGCCTACAGCCAGTGCATCAATACTGGTGGCAACGGCTAACAGCAGTTGGGTGTGGAGACGACGGGGATTGAAGTGCTGTTCTTCTTCAGGACCAAAGCTCTCCCAAATCATTTTACCTCCTATAAAAGTCAGAAGGGCAAAAGCTATCCAGTGGTCATAGGCCTCCATGTAGGTCTTGAAATGGATGATACCTAACCAACCCAAGAGTGGCATGATAGCCTGAAAGAAGCCAAAGAGAAAGGCCATGCGGTATAGCCAGGAAGCCTCTCCCCCCGCCCTCTCCAAAGAGAGAGGGGGCTTCACAACTTTCTCCTTGTCCATGCATGTGGTTAATCCGCTGACAATGGATACAGTAAAGCAGTCCATTGCCAAAGCTATAGCCAAAAGTATAATATCTATAATGCTCATATCTCTTACCTCTTCCTTCTTACATCATACATCTTACCTCTATACCAGTCCCTCCTCATGATAACTGTAGTAGGCGCCATCGGTGACGATGACGTGGTCGAGGAAGCGGATGCGCATCAGTTTGCAGGCATTCTGGATAGAGTGGGTGAGGTCGTTATCCATACGACTAGGCGAAAGACAGCCTGACGGATGATTGTGGCAGACAGCCAGGATGGTGGCATTGGCCAAAACGGCTTCGCGCATGATGATGCGGATATCGACGCTGACCTCACTGATGCCTCCGTGGGCTATACATACCTTCTTGATGAGGCGGTGGTTCTGATTCATCAGCAGAATCCAGAACTCTTCTACGTCCTTGTCCTGCAAGATGGGGTGCATGTGGTTGTAGATGCGTGTAGCCGTCCCGATATCAGGCCGTTCCTCGACAGTCTCCAACTGACGGCGCTTGCCAAGTTCGCAAGCTGCCAGAATGGTGATGGCCTTGGCTGGTCCTACACCACTATACCGACAAAGGTCGTGGATGGTGAGCTTGCCCAAGGTGTTCAGATTGTTGTTGCAATCGTTCAGGATATGCTTCATTAGCGACACAGCGTCTTCCTGAGGTGACCCGGACCCGATCAGTATGGCCAACAGTTCTGCATCGCTCAATGCTTGGGTTCCCAATCGTTCCAGTTTTTCGCGGGGACGGTCCTCCTCAGCCCACTGATTGATATTGAGTTTTTCCATTACTTATAGAAATTCTTCTCGAAGGCCGTAAACTCGTCCTGTTTCAGCACGCAGCGCTTCCACCACGCTACAATGAAGCCGAAGCCATAGCCCATCAACTGTGTGAAGGCTGCGGGAATACTGAGTAAGCCAACCCAAAGGCTGCGGTTGCGAATGCTAGAGTCGATGAAAATCACAGTGCTATAGAAGAGCAATGGAAATAATCCTAACACACAGAACACAAAGCCTACACCCTGATGCATGTTGTCGGTAGGACGCAGACCTTTAGCATCGAGCCATTCGCCCTCGACATACAGTCCGGCACCGGCAAGAATCAGCAGCAGGCAGCCTATAACTCCCAAGGTAAACACAGTGGGAAGCAGGTGTACCAGTTTCATGGTGCCAGGATGGCGCTTCTCCAGATTGATGCGGGCAATGCCGCTGTTATATACCTGACGGAAGAATTTGCGGAAATCCGTACGGCGCTTGTGCCATACCCATGCGTCAGGAAACAGGCGCGGCTTGTAGCCTGCTTCTACAATACGGTAGGAGAAATCGATATCCTCGCCAAAGCGCATCTTCGAAAAGCCTCCCAACTGCTGATAGACATCACGGCGGATGCCCATATTGAACGAACGGGGATAGAACTTGTCGAGCTTGGCCTTGCCTCCGCGAATGCCACCCGTGGTAAAGAAAGAGGTCATCGAATAGCTGATGGCCTTTTGGACAGGGGTAAATGACGGATGGGCGGCATCGGGACCTCCCCAGGCGACGATGTCTAGTGAAGAGTTAAGAGTGAAGAGTGAAGAATTAACGGCGGCAAGATAGCCAGAGGGGAGTACGACGTCGGAGTCAAGCACAATAACGTACTCACCTTGTGCACGTTCTACACCATAGTTACGGCTTTGTCCTGGTCCGCTATTCTCTTTCAGGTAATAATGCAAATCAAGGATGTCTGCGTACTTGTCGCAAACATCCTTGCAAGGTTTTTGTGAACCGTCCTCTACAATGACAACCTCGAAATCCTTGAGTGTTTGGGAGCAAAGGCTCTCAAGCAACTCGTTCACTTCGTCGGGACGATTGAAGACTGGAACGATAATCGAATATTTCATAATCATCAATTGAGAGTTGAGAATTGAAAATTGAGAATTATGATTACACCTTTTCGTGACATTACCGACTTAAGTCATTTCATAATTCTCAATTCTCAACTCTCAATTGTATTTATTCCTTGGCACGAGCCAGATATGAACCGTCGCGGGTGTCAACCTGAATCAGGTCGCCCTCGTTGATGAACAGAGGTACGCGAACCTCCACACCAGTCTCCAAAGTAGCAGGCTTCAGTGTATTGGTTGCGGTGTCGCCCTTGATGCCAGGTTCAGAGTGAGTCACGCGCAGAATGGTCTTAACAGGCATCTCAGCGTAAAGTACAGTACCGTCTGTCGTGTCGCTGACAACTGATACCACGTCGCCTTCCTTCATGAACTCGTGACCGATAACGAGGTCGTTGGCAATGGGAATCTGCTCGAAAGTCTCTTGGTTCATGAAGATACGACCTTCCTGATCCTCATAGAGGTACTGATAGTCGCGGTGCTCAATGACCACGTCCTCCAGTTTCTCACCGATGTTGTAACGACGCTCCAACACGCGTCCGTCGGTAACGTTCTTCAACTTGATGTTCATAATGGTGTTACCCTTACCTGGCTTGCGATGCTGGAAGTCGATGCAAACCCAAATAGCACCGTCCATACGAATGGCGGTTCCCTTCTTGATGTCTTGTGAATTAATCATAAAAATATGTTATAATAATATGTAAAATGTCAGTTTCGCACCTTTTCAGGGTGCAAAGGTACGACATTTTTAGTAAAAAACATAAAAATAAGCACAAAATTTCGCTCAAAACTTGCACAATTAGAAATAATTATGTAATTTTGCAGCCCGAAACTCTGATTTTCGGAGTTTGAAACGTTGAATCATAACAAATAAATAACGATAGAACAATGAAAAGAACATTTCAGCCGCACAATCGTCGCCGCGTGAACAAGCATGGCTTCCGCGAGCGCATGGCAACAAAGAATGGTCGTCGCGTATTGGCTTCTCGCCGCGCTAAGGGCCGTAAGAAGTTAACAGTATCTGACGAGCATCACGGAAAGTAATCTGTGACGAGTCACAAATAAGAATTGGGTGTATTTTCTAAGAAATATACCCAATTTTTTTGTTGTCTCAATATTTCTTCGTAACTTTGCTCCTCGAATACATCATTATAATTAATGAACGCGAAGGAATTCTTTAAAAAGGTATGCAGCCGCTTCCTGCTGTTGAATCTATTGGCAATGGTCATCGTGGTACTGTTGCTCTGTTTGGGTGTGGGTTACGGATTAGATTTCTATACACACCATGGAGAAGGTATTGAAGTTCCGGAATTAAAGGGTATGCGCTATCAAAAGGCTTATTTGCTACTTGAGGAGAAGGGACTGAATATCGTGGTTAGCGACTCTGGTTATAACAAAGCATTACCTGCTGATTGTATTTTGGCTCAAGTGCCTGGTCACGGACAGAAAGTCAAGGAAGGACATACGATTTATGTCACAGTGAATTCACCATCTTCGCCTACATTCGCTATTCCCGATATTGTAGACAATAGTAGCCTCCGTGAGGCTGAAGCTAAGTTGACGGCAATGGGTTTCCGCTTGATGCCTACTCAGCGTGTGACTGGTGAGAAAGATTGGGTATATGGCATCTTGTGTCGTGGTCGTAGAGTCTCTAACGGTGACCGTGTTCCTATTGACTATCCGTTAACCCTAATGGTTGGCAGTGGCGCGTATGATGACACTGACAGTATTGACTATGTGGGTTCCAATTATTCTATAGATGCGACGGACGAAGGTGATGTCGATGAATTTGAGGAAGTGAAAGAACCACCTGTTGCAGAATAGATCGAATATACGAGGATGATGACTGACGAACTGGAAGATATTGATTTGCTGGACGATGTAGATGCTACATCAGATGATGACGGACAACTCTATGAGCACTTGCGTATGGAGGTGGACCGTGGGCAGGAGCCTGTACGTATCGACAAATATATGTCGGAACACGTACAGCACTCGTCACGCAATCGTATCCAGAAAGCAGCTGACGCCGGTTTCATTCAGGTCAATGGCACCCCCGTCAAGTGCAATTATAAGGTTCGGCCCGGTGACATCATCACACTGATGCTTGATCGTCCTCACTATGACACGACGATTGAACCAGAAGATATCCCACTGGATGTGGTTTATGAAGACGACCAGCTGATGGTTGTCAATAAGCCTGCAGGTTTGGTAGTACATCCTGGCGTAGGTAATTTCCATGGTACCTTGGTAAATGCTATTGCATGGCACCTACGCAATCTCCCAACTTATGATCCTAACGACCCCAGTGTAGGCTTGGTACATCGGATTGATAAAGATACCAGTGGCTTGCTGGTAGTAGCAAAGACCCCTGAGGCCAAGACGGAGTTAGGCGCTCAGTTCTTCAATCACGACACGCATCGAAGCTATGTGGCGTTGGTGTGGGGTAACTTCACTGAAGATACAGGTCGCATAGAGGGTAACATTGGGCGCGACCCCAAAGATCGTCAGCGCATGGCTGTATTCCCTGCTGGGGGCGACATTGGCAAAACTGCAGTCACACACTATCGCGTATTAGAGCGCTATGGCTATACCACGTTGGTGGAATGCCGGCTGGAGACGGGACGTACCCACCAGATTCGTGCCCACATGAAGCATATCGGCCACCCATTGTTTGCTGACGAGCGCTATGGAGGTATGGAGATTCTGCGGGGTGAACGCACGGCCAGCTATAAGGCTTATATCCAGAACTGCTTAAAACTCTGTTCACGTCAGGCACTGCATGCCAGAACGTTAGGCTTTGTACATCCCGTGACCCATGAGCAGATGGATTTTACCAGCGAGTTGGCCGACGATATGCAAGCCTTAGTAGATAAATGGCGAAACTATACTCGTAATAACGACATAACGTAATAACGACATAACGATAATAATTAAGATAATGAAACAACTAAAACGTAACATTGCCATCGTCTGTGGTGGCGACTCATCAGAGCACGACGTATCATTACGCTCTGCTCAAGGACTTTATTCTTTCTTCGACAAGGAGCGTTACAACGTATATATTGTCGACATCAAGGGACAAGACTGGCATGTGGAACTTCCTGGAGGTATTACCGCTCGTATTGACCGTAATGACTTCTCGTTTGTAGAAGATGGCAAAGCCAAATGGTTCGATTATGCCTATATCACCATTCATGGTACGCCTGGTGAGAATGGAATCTTGCAAGGTTACTTTGACTTGATAGGTATTCCTTATTCTACCAGTGGTGTGTTGGTCGAGGCTATGACGTTCGACAAGTTCGTGCTCAACCAGTATCTGCGTGGTTATGGTGTGGCTGTTGCCGACTCTCTCCTGATTCGTCAGGGTTATGAGCAGCTGGTAAGCGATGACGAGATAGAGCAACGCATTGGCATGCCTTGTTTCGTAAAACCTGCAGCAGACGGTAGCTCATTTGGTGTGTCAAAGGTTAAGAACAAGGACCAGTTAGCTCCTGCCATCCGTAAGGCCATGCTTGAGAGTGACGAAATCATGGTCGAGCAATTCTTGGAAGGTACGGAAATTTCTATAGGTGTCTATAAGACCAAGGAAAAGACGGTGGTGTTGCCAGCCACAGAGGTGGTGACACAGAACGAGTTCTTCGATTACGATGCCAAGTACAATGGTCAGGTACAGGAAATCACGCCTGCCCGTCTGTCAGAGGATGTGACGCGTCGTGTCCGTGAGATTACCAGTCATATTTATGATATTCTGCACTGCAACGGTATTATCCGTATCGACTACATTATCTCCAAGGAGGGTAAGATATTCATGCTTGAGGTAAATACGACACCAGGTATGACTCCCACCAGCTTTATTCCTCAGCAGGTACGTGCAGCAGGTCTGGAAATGAAGGATGTCTTGACTGACATTGTGGAAAATCAATTCTGATTAATTGAGAGTTGAGAATTGAGAATTATGATTTGTTGATGCGCCATACATGTTGCCTCGAAAAGAAAATATTATCATAGCAAAGTCTGATGTCTATAGTAATCGCATACTGAAACTGTATCAATATCTGACTGATGTGAAGCATGAATTTGTTATTTCCAAACAAATAGTGCGTAGTGGTACAAGTATAGGGGCCAATATTGCTGAAAGTAGGAATGCTCAAGGAACGAAAGATTTTATCAGCAAACTTAATATTGCATTAAAAGAAGCAGATGAAACAGAATTTTGGCTTAAGAAGTTGCTATACGGAGAGTATATCACCGCAATTCAATATGAATCTATGTACCAAGACAACGACGAGATTGTCAAGATTCTTACGAAGATAATAAAAACGATGAAGTCAAAACTATAATAGTATAAGGTATGGAACAAGGTAATCATAATTCTCAATTCTCAACTCTCAATTCTCAATTCTCAGAGTTCGACGAGATAAGACCATATGAGGCAGGGGAGATGAAGCAGGCCTTCAATGACCTGCTCAATGATCGCCAGTTCTCGGTAATGTTGAAGGGCTTTGTCCCCTGGTTGCCTAAAAGTTTGCGCAATGGACTGCTAAAGTTGGCATTCATAGGGGTAAAGACACCGCTCGACTTCCAGATGCGCTTCATGAAGCCCATCGTGTGGCACATCGTACGCAAGCATACTGATGGACTTACCTTCGACGATACAGCCCTCCAAGGTAATCATAATTCTCAATTCTCAACTCTCAATTCTCAATTAGACAAACGTTTCACGTTCGTCTCAAACCATCGTGATATCGTGCTCGACTCTGCTTTCCT